>ERZ808240.10-NODE-10-length-245760-cov-9.233907_pt1 | contig 245760 bp, 277 predicted proteins | sample MGYA00521084_ERZ808240 | MGnify/ENA primary metagenome ERZ808240 (study PRJEB31516, sample SAMN03275571) | gut metagenome | biome: mammalia-associated habitat; material: feces | host: Papio cynocephalus | place: Kenya | collected 2012-08-06 ...
TCATTTGAAGAACTGGCTCCCAGACTGCGTAGAGGGTTGTGTTATCTCTTATGGTATAGTTCTCTATTCTGGATGAAGAGTAAACATCAAATTGTGCGTCTGGTACTGTGGCATTTTTGTCTAGACTGTAACCTAGGAATCTGTACTGTATATTGTCACTACTTAGCTTTGTTAATTTTGTATTCAGTCCTTTGTTCGCAAATGCACTGCCACCTTTGAAGCTGCCATAGTATGGTTTTATGTTGAATGTATGTGTTGTTTTACTTCCACATATTGCGCCTAGCATTATTTTTGATGTACTACTATCATTAAATTTACCATTATTAAAGTCTATTGTAAGCTTTATAACCTTTACTTGATAGGATGTGCTTATGTTTCCTACTGCATCTTTTGCAAAAATATAATAATTACCAGGTGAAGTTGCATATAATTTATTACTTGTTTGCCATCCACTAGATGGTGCTCTGTTACTAGATGATATTGCATAACTAGCTACACCTGAACCTGCTCTTATTCCAACACTGCCCCCAAAGTTTTTATTGTCATGTGCTGATACTACAAATTCAACTTTTTCATCTTCTACTGCTGAACCGCTTACATCTGTAATGGTTGGTGCTGTATTATCAATGTTATAAATTTTTATGAAGTTTGTCCTCTCATTACCAACTGCATCTTTAAAATATACTGCTGCTGTTACATTTCCGTATACATCACCTGTAAATGTGTAATTTCTACTAAATGATGTTCCGTTTGCAGATGCTAATGCATAACCACCTGTACTATTAAATGCTATTTGCACTTTACCAGATCCTGCATCCTTGGATGATATTGTCATATCCTTAGTTTTACTCCAGTTTGTAGCTGTTTCCAATGAGGATGTTTGTGTTGGTGCTTTCGAGTCAAGATTAGATATTGTAATAGCTTTTAGACTTGATGTATTTCCTATTGTATCTTTAGCCTGCAAATAAACTGTCTTGCTTCCTGTAACTTCATCTGTAATATCAATATTTGTACTAAAGTATGAACCTCCTTTAGTTGCACTCTTCCAGTTTGATAACACTGTTGTTCCATCAGAATCAAGAAGTCTTATATAACATTCTCCACTGTAACCTTCATAATATTGTGCTGTTATTGTTGCTCTTGTTGCATATCCGCTTACATAGCTGTAATAATTTACATTTGAACTTGTGTATGATGGAGCATCCCAGTCTGATCTAAATGCACCATTCATATGAATATAAGTCCATCCACCTACAAATGATGAATTACTAAAGCCTCCAGTTGCAAGGTGTATTTCATACTCAGCTGGTGCTAAAATACTACTATTATAATTTACAACAGCTTCTGAATGTATATTGTTTCCTGACTGTGATAAGCTTGTAACTTGGAATGTAACACCATTCTGTGCTATACTATTACAGTTTCCTGAGTTCATTGTTACAGAAGGTATATTAAAATATGTTGATGCATCAAGCACTGCTTTTGATTGATTAGCTGATACTTTATATGTTGTTATTGAATACTGACCTAGTACTGCATGACAATCTTGACAAACTAGGTTTCCACCTGTAGCTATTGTTGTTCCTGATACTTGGTATCTAGTTTGTGAACATACAATTACTGCATGTTTACTTCCATCTCTGTATGCATGACATACAACACACGTTCCTGAAATTCCTGTTGAACATCCTAATCTTTGTCCACTTGCATTTACACAATTTCCATACTGTGTCCAAATACCACACTGCGTACAGTATTGATAATGACCATGCCTATCACTACAAGCTATCCATGATCCATTATGTGAGTGTGGTGTTTTATCTAGCCTATAGCTGTAACCACATGAACACTGTCTGTATTGGTATCCAAGTCCAAGGTTACAACCTGCTGTTCCAGTTGTTGTAAAACTATGATTTGATTTGCTACCTACAATTTTTCCGCAGACTGTGCATTCTTGCCAATGCTGTGATTCATTGTATTTTGATGTTAAATACTTATTACAATCATGACTTGTCTCTGCTCCAGTTGCTAATCCTGTTATGTCTATTATGGTACTTTCAGCTGCTTGTGCATCTACTATATTTAGGTTTAATCCACAAATTATGATAGCCATGCACAATAGAAGTGAGGTAATACCTCTTTTTAAATGCCTACCCATAATGTACCCCCCCCCCTACATGCTTTTTCTTAAAATTTATAAAAATCAACTAATATTTAACACATGTCTTTATTAAGGTACATTATATGCTGCCTATTCAAATAAATAAAAGCCACTACCAAAAGTGGTAGTGGCTTTTATTACATATTCACTGTTTTATTTAATAATCATTTGCATTTTCACCTGTTCTCATCAGATATTCTTCACTTCCATCAAAGTCTTGGAAATAAACTCCACACTGATATACTATTTTGTTATTTGCTATTATTCTATACCAACCATTTTCTTTGCAGACTGCAACGATATGACACTTGGTTCCACTAGGAACACTACTTAATATATTGTAATCAGTGCTAGGACCTGTACGAACATTTAACCATCCACAATGAGCTACTTCCATCCACTGATCTGCAGCTTCAAATGTCCATTGGTCTGCAACTTCATAAGCATTTGCAATCTCTTCATCTGTCATGTCAATCTCATCACCATAAATCTTGAACAAATCATCTAAGTTTGTCACATCCCGTACCTGTGATATAACAACGGAGTCAATTGTTTCTTCAGTTACTTCAGGTTCTTCTGGTGTTTCTTCTACAACCTCTATTAAGCTTTCACCAACATTTTCTCCAAGCTTAGCATTTACACTAAATCCTTGTGTATTATATACATTAGTATAAGCTGATATCATATATCCAAGAAGTGTTCCTCCCATGAGTGATTGATTCCATTTAGTTTCACTACCTATCAATCCATGATTTTTAGCTACTACTAATGCTTTATACAAGTCTTCTGGACAACCACACCCTGTCTGTAAACAATAATCTAATTCATATGCTTGCCAAGCATATTTATCTTTGAGTCCTAACTCTGTTGCTACATCACCTGCATTTGTACAATCTGTAAAATCTCCATTAACTGATGTTAAGTTATTATATTCATCTGCCCAATATCTCTGAACTATTATGTATAACACTTCTGCTCTTGTAATAGCACTATTATATGTATCGTAGCATAAGCTACCATTTTTGTAGTCAAGATAACTTTCATCTGCTACCCCAAATGCATAAGTATTATACATACTTTCACCTACTGCTTTTGTAAAGTCTGCATCTTCCTCTAAGAAGACTGCTGGTGTATCTCCACGATAAATAGCTGACATAGCTTCTGCTCTGCTGATTACATCAGTTAAACCTGATGTCTTGTCCTTATTGGTTGGAAATATATTATAATATGCATTAACTGATGCATATAGCCCAGTAGTTTCATTTCCAATGTCACTAAATTGTTCTATAGCAGGTTCTGCTAATGCACTCTTAATCTGTCCATCTGACCAATACTTTGTCATAAAGACTTTATTTTGAAATGCATTGTATAGTGTATTATTACCTGACCATGTTCCATCTAAGTCTATGTATATTACACCATTTTTAGAACTGTTATCAAACTTAACTATCTGCAACTTATCATCCCATACTTTTCTTATATCTTTATAAGATGTTAATTGGTCTAATTCACCCCATGTTATCTCATTTCTCTCAACAGTGTTAGCCTCTGAAGTAGATGTAATCTTAATACTATTGTTGTTTGATTGTGCATTTATCATCTCTTGCTGTAATGCATCTCTTCCACAACCTGTTATGCTAATGCATACTAATGAAAGTAAGGCTATACAACCTGTAAGTTTCTTTCTCATAAATACATTGCCTCCATTATCTATTTTATAAATTATAATATATTAAAAATTTAGCTCTAATTATTATAAAGATGACAAAATGGTATTGCACCACATTAAGCTTGATACAATACCATTTTAGTGTTTATTATTTACTCCTCTTCTTCTAAGTCAATGCCGAGTGCTTCTGCTTTTGTTTGCATAACTTCTATCTTAAATGGAATCCAGTCATCTACCTGATGCTCTAACATATCTCTTAAGATACTTTCTACTGTCTCTTCCCCTACTTCTCTTAACCATTCCCCATTTACTTCAATGATTAGCTCATCATGCCTTGTGTAATATATATCCATTTTGTCAGATAAATCTTTTTCTGATGTGTACTCATAGAAGTGTCTTATCAATAAACTCAATATGTCTGCTCCACTACCCTGCACTGGTAAATCTAACAGTATTCTCTTGAGTTTCTTATAATCATCTGTATATCCAGCATCTAGTCTAGTACCAAATATGGTTCCAATAGCTGTGTTTCCACTCTTTGCTAGCTTATCAATCTGGCTTCTGTAGCCTTTTAGTTCAGCAATCTTTGTAATGTAATTATATGTCTGTTTAGCATTAATTACCTTACATGCTCTTTCTATACCAAACAATGAAGCCCCGTATGATATAGCATTCCAAGCTGTCTTGAACTCTTTTCTTTCTACCTTACTTACTCTTACTTCAAGTCCTTCAAGTACACCATTTAGTGTATAATCCTTATCTTTCTTAAAGTACTTTTCATCAGATTCCCATGTTACATTTACAGTATATATGTTTCCATTCTCAGTTTCAATGTCTACTGTTTTAGGCAATTCTACATGTACACCCTTTTCACTGCCTGCACATACTGACTCCATGCCTATAACTCTTTCATCATTGTAATATATACTCTTAGTTAATGGCTTAATAGGTGAATAATATGCTGGAGATATTGTACCTATTTTTCTTAACTCTTCTATAGAGTATACTCTATTTTCTGGCAGTGTATCCACAAGAATATTTGCTATTGTTTTAGGTGTAAAACACTGCTTAAACAAACACTCATAGAGTCCTTCTTCACTTTCAAGTGCTTTCTTTAGCTCTTCTGAACCTGTCATATTTATTAAAATGTTAGGCTCCTGATTTTTAATATCAACACTATACAATACATTTCCAGGTGTATAAGGTGCAATAATATGCCATAACAATTTTTTAGGAATTGTCAACAAACCTGGCTTGCTGTACTGAATACGATTTGTCTTTGATAAGCTTACTAATGGATGTATTAACCCCTCGTTATCAGCTGCTGACATAATACTTTCAATTGACTCTGCATATTTCTTAGCGTGTCTGTAACTTAATAAATCTTTTGCAAATTCATATCCATAGTCTGCTAATTTTTCAAGTGCCTCTGCTTTACTCGTCCACTTGCCTGCCTCAGCATCATAACAAACATCAATTATATCATTCTTACAGTTCAACTCAACCTTTGAGCTCTCTGTCTCTAAAAAGTCTGTTATCTGCTTAGAACTGTTAGGATTTTCAATACCATATTTTGTCTGAATATCAGATTTGAATGCATCTCTTAACCCACCATAATAATTCATTAAGGCTTTACAGTCTGCTAACCTAATTCCTTTTTGCATTAGCTTGTCAATAGTTGCTTCCATATAACCTATATCAGGTTTATCCTTTTTTCTGTCAATGTGATACATATATTTTCCTCCGTTTATTATAATATTTTTAAGCTTATTTTCATTAAACTGTTGTTTTCCATATATGTTAATATAATTGAATCACTGTCTCTTAACATATTGAAGCAATTCATTCTCTTTGTGACAGCTTTAACAGCCTCGTTGTAAACAGCTGCTTTATGTTCGTTGTTTTCTTTGTATGTTATAAGCCACTCACACTGTGATATCTTGTATACTTTTGGTTTTTCTCCTCTATGACTTCTATGCATAATCTGCACAGTAGCATCATTATTATATATAGTATCTCCAGATGATATTCCTATGTACAAGAAATCTGCATCTTGATATCCTTGCACATCTTTTCGCCACTTTGTTTCTTTTATGTTTAAGTCTATGAAACTGCCTGTTTCAGTATTAAAGAATTTGTCATCTGGTAAATATATAAGCTTGCTTGTAATTTTCCTGAACTTACCATTATACATCATTCGTAGCATATTCTTTATATCCTGGTCTTTTAATCCATCCATTTAGTCTACTTCCCATTCCTTTAATTCGCTTTTATCCTTTAATGCTCTGAATTTAAACCTTATCTGGTCTTTCTCTATACTCAACTGTAACATACTATCATGTATGAATTGTATTATACCATTTGTGTCTCCGTCACAATAAACTCCGACTTCGCTATCTCTTAATTTTACTATGTTTTTATTCAGTTCATCCCCATCTTCCAGTATTTTTATACCTGTACTACTGTTACTTGGCAATGTACTTAGTCTGAATCCACCATATTCATCATATAATTTATTACAAATTGCTAGTAATGCTACATCCATACTATGTGATTTTACAACTTCTCCAAGTATTTCTACAGAAACCATATGTATTCCTGCTTTTAACATTTCAGGTAACTTGTCTATGTCTACTATGCTTTCTTTTTCTTCAAGTATGTTAAACCTTAATTTAGACTCACTGTATATTTTATTTCGTAAATGAAATTCTATCTGGTCTAGTGGTATACCTAAACATTTTGTTAATCCAACAAGTGCTTCAAATATAGATGCACTTGTGTCTAGGTATTCCAAATAATATTCTGTGTTTGGTATTTTGTATGCCTTGTATTGTTCTTTATCAAATGAATATTTTCCATAAACCTTATCAACTACAAAGAACATACTTGTAACTGTGTTATCTTCAAATTGTTTTTCAAATCCTTCAGGATTGTTCACTATTACTGTTGATAGCATCAATAATAGTACTTCAAGCCAACTATGCTTTATTTGTATTGTCCCTTCAGGAATTTTTAGCATGTCTACATCACAACTTCCAATTGTGCCATACCTCATTTGAGTCAGATTTAACACTGTGTTATCAATGTTTGACTCACTTGTATCCATATAATCCTTTAATAATTTAGGACCTTTACTCTTTTTCTCAGCGTTTGCTTTCTTTTGTTTGTCTGTCTTTGTCAATGTTTGCTTACGCTTAACATTAAGTCTCATGTACTAAAATAGCCTCCATTTTGTTATTTAAGCTAAATGTTTGTTCTTCACCTAAATTAGATGTTGTAAAAGTCAATTCATATTGTGCCCTTGTATCAACTCTTTTATCCTGTACATTTTCATAAACTCCCTTTATCACAGCATTTAAGTTATCAATAATAATTAGCGTCAAAGTATTATTATCAGATATTGTAAATGTTGAGCATCTGTCATTATACAAATTTTGTTTTGACATATTTACTATATTGGTGAATACCTTCATTATTGAAGCATCGTTCTTACTTCTAATTTCAAGCAATCCATCTGCATATAGCACTGCCATCCATGACTTCCCTGATGTTATTGCTATAACTGACTCTTCTCTTGCATATACTTCATTTCTAATGTATAATGCACTCTTAGTATTTGTATCATCAAGGCAGTAGTATATACCTGACTGCCTTGATATTACTCTTACATGCTTATACATCATTTTTAATACTGTATACAAATCTTCCATTATCTGAATATTTCCTTATTCTGGTTTGCAAACTGAGGTAATGCTGGACAAGCTTTAATGAACTGAGGTGTCATTACAATACTTCTCATGCTATCCTTATTATAATTGATAAGGTCTTTAAATCCCATAACAGCATACTCTTTGTTTAATGACAAAATCCAATTAAGAGCATTAGCCATCATGATGATTGTATCATTTGTAACTGCATTTTGTGTCTGTAATTCACTCAATGCTCTATCACCTACAATCTTAATAACACTTGATATTGTTATGTATAATACCTCCTGCTCATTGATTATAGGCTTATCTCCGCTGTATACAATTCTATTAGGGTCTACTGTCTTATCCTTAAACTTACAGAATGCAATAAACTGCTGTCCTACTCTTAATCCTAAGTTTGACTCAATTCTACTACAGATAACTTCATCATTAGCATCGAATCCATTGAAGTTTAAAATGTTACTAACAGCTGTCCAACTACGAGGCGATGCAAACAATAACTCTGTCTCATTTTCAGGGTCATAGCTGTGTAAATCAGCAGGCTTCCAAGATACATAACCTGTTACAAGAGGATTGATATTATGTGTACGTGCCCAAATCTTCCATGCCTCTACATCTGGCACTACATTGAATACTGAACATCTGTTGGCAAAGTTTCCTTCCATACCCTGATAGTCTCCACCATCTTCTTCACCGTTACCAAGACAAACTATCATCCAACCTTCAGGCAGTACATACTCCCCTAATCTACGTTCATTCAGTAACTGATATGCTGCAGTTCTTACAGAACGTGCACAAGATGTAATTTCATCAAATACTAATATTCCAACCTCTCCGTCTTTCTCAACTGTAGGTAGGATGTCATTCTGTAACCAGATTGTTCTTGTATGGTCTACACTAGGATATGGAATACCTTTTAAGTCAGTTTCACTATATAACAACAGCCTGATATCAACGTATCCAATCTTAAGCTTATTTTTAGCAAGGTCCATAATAGATTCTGTCTTGCCTATACCACCTTTACCTAAACCAAAAATGGGTCTAAAGTTTCTCTCTTTGAACTGCATCTCCACAATTTTAGTAAATGTGTCTACTGTTATTGAAGGTAAATTGCTGCTACTCATAGATTTCTCGCCTTTCTTTTATAAATCAATAATCATATTTTTATTTACATATAATATTATAAAGCATATAACTCATGTTTATCGTACAAATTTAAGCATAAAATAAGGGCAATCCATGCATCTGGATTACCCTTAATCAACTTTACTATACCTAGTTAACTGCACATTGTAACTTCTCATTATGCTTATATTATTATTTATTTCAGATATTAGTGAATACACATTGTACATTTCCTTAAAACTACTACATCTCACATCCTTAATCTCTTTGTATTTTGATATTTTCTTAGCTAACTTACTGGAATTATCAAGCATCTCTTTACATTTCTTTATGAGATATTGATCATCTATATGTATATAATCACTTTTATTGATAAAATTCTTTAAATTTTCACGTTCATTAGTAAATGCTTTAACTGAATTTAACAAGTCATTCTTTAACACATACTGCAATTTTTTAAGGTATTCTTTATCTGATTTTATTTGTTCTGCATCAGATTTTGACCCGTTCTTAAACACTTTTACTGGTATACTAATCATAAAATCACTGCTTTCTAATTAAAATTTCATTGTATACTACAATATAATTAGAAAGCAGTGATTTTGGTTATATTATTCTGTTGTTTGTTCTATCTCTGATGTTTCTGTGTCAATATCATTTTCAGATGTATCTAATGTATTTTCACCTGTAATTTCAACTACATCTTGATTACTAGGTATTTCTACACTCTGTAAGTTATATTTTTCATCTTTTCCATCATTACTATATATAAGACTAATTGCATAATCATTTGCTTGCAATCCCATTGGCATTGTTGTCATATATCTTAATTTATATGTGTTACCAATAACAAAATCAGATGTGTCACTTCCTATATAGTATATTGAAGGAATTGCAAATTCATATAACTTTGTAATAAGTGCATCCTCTTTATCTGTTCCTTTTATCTCAAAACTAAACTCTGTATTTAAACCTGTGTATCCATGCTTAGCATCATTTGTAGGAAAGTCATCAGGTACTGTGATTGATACTTCATACATCACTAAGTCATTACCAACAGATGATGCATAAAAAGCATCTTTGTCTGGTAAATTTACCTTATTTGTAGCTGTTTCATTGTACTCGTCAAGATATGTCTTTACATTGTCATATCCAGATACAAAATTTGAGTACTCAATTACTAAATATGCATCATGGTCAGAATACTCTGTTTCTCCATCAAGTTTTGTATTGACAACTACACCTATCTTCATTGGCTTATTTAATGCAAGTGTACTTGAATTATTATTCTCTGTTTCTGTATTCTTTACCTCTGTTGTTTCAGTATTTTTATCAGATGAACTATCTTTTACAGGGTTAACTGCAACACTATTATCCTGCTCTTGTTCATTAACAACAGGTGTATTAGTTGCAAGCACAATGTGTTTATCTGTATTCTTTGGTAAATTTATTACTACAACACCTGCTATCACTGCTACAGCTGCTATAGCCACTGGTATGATAACTTTTAAGTTAGCCTTTTTACCAGTTACTCCAGTGTCATCTCCATTTGCAAATTGTACTGAGCCTGCTACACCATTTGTTACTGCATTGTTTTGATTCTTTACCTTATTTTTCCTAGGTTGTCTAGGTGCTTTAGGTGCTTTAGGTTGTTTTGGTGCTTTTTCTTTCTTTAGCTTCTTTGCTTTATTATTATCTGCAATTGCTTGTTGATTAATCTGCTGTGTCTGCTCATATGTCTGCTGTGTCTGCTCGTATGTCTGCTGTGCTGTTATACTTTCCTGATTGTTTACTTCTGCTACAGGATTGTTATTTATTTGCTCACTTTGTAAAGGCTCATCATCGAATGTCATATCATCGAATGTCATATCGTCAAATGCATTTGAGGACTGGTTGTTAGTATCTTTACCAATGTTCATTTTTCAATCTCCTTTATAAATTAATAATTTATCACAAATAATACTATAGTACTTTATGCTGTTTTAATAACAAACTGAAGGACTGAGCTTCTCTTTTTAAATGATATTAATTTAATTTCCTTGATTGTTAACCTATTACCAAGTATAATAAACTCTGCATTATCATCTCCTGTATGTATTTTTGTTATAAACTCATTGTCTGTAATCCTATCAATGATATATTCAGTAGGTATATACTCACATAATGGTTTGTATGATTCTAAATCCATAAAGCGAATCTCTAAATCATTAGTGTTTCTAAGTGTATAGATGTATCTATTCTTATCTATTTCTACACTTAACCCATCAAGTATCCTACTTGTGAACTCTGTTTCATTTATTTCATCCCAAAGGTCCTCATTATCTAGTTCGCATGCTAATATGCAAAGTGTTTTGCTCTTTGTTGCTATTTCAATTCCAAACCTACTCATTTATGTACTCCTTATAAATTATAATATGTATATCATTAAAATAATGTAATCACCATTATTGTGATGTATTATTTTATGTATATTCATTTATTAGTGTCTTACTACCCATCAAAAATTTTTTAAATTTTTAAATTATATGTTCACCTAATTTTTAGCACCAATGCAAAGCTTTAATTGTAAGTTTGTAGATCTTAATAGTAAATCTATGTCATCATAAGTATTACTGCTACATCATTAAATTTTTATTAGTTTTAATTTATAATTTTTGTTAATTATAAATTAACCAAATTAGATATTTAACATAAATTAATGCTAATTTATACAATGCATCTCATCAATGTCTAATATTTTTAATAACTAGTCCTCATCTAAGGAGTTATACATATTTTGAACATCACTACTCGTATTGTCTAATATCTGTTCAATACTGTTTTCAACTCTTTCAAATTCATTATTTACTGTGTTTTTAAAGTATACAGTAAACCCAAGTGCTAAAGCAACCACTAATAATAGTGTAGCTAAGTATACTGTTACAGTACTAAAACCTGTAACAGGGTCAATTATGTCACTTCCTATATCTGACATTTTATTCTTAAACTTAATTACACTACAGTCAAAATTCATATTTGTTAAGTTTATCCATGTTGGCTTTTTGCATCCAACTTGTACCCTTGCATATTCAATACCTAAAAAGTTTTCATAAGTTATCCATATGTCCTTAGTTTTGTCTGCAACTATTCTAGCTGCTTTATCATTATTATTAACTATGCTAACAATTTTTTCTGTACCTGTATAAGTTCTGTACTCTGTTAGTCCATCCTTTATTTTAGTTGTCTTATCACACATCATTAACTCTATACAGTTAACTTTCTCAAATAATTCTATTTTGATTTCATCTGACATTACTGTTTCCTCCGCTATAACAGAAATGACTGTATTTTAATAATACAGTCATTTTTGCATAAACCTTATTCACTAAACCTTGCTATAGCCAGCTGTCCAAAGGCTGGTTTAAAATCCCTACTGTAATTTTTTGTCATTACCCAAATTGTATCTTTGTATTTTCTTTTCCACTTAGCTCTGTCCTGATTTCCACCTATGTATCCATCTGTAAATACCAGTGTTACAATTGGTTTAATTTTGCAAGCCTTACTATCAAAATATTCAAATATACAGTCTGGATTTGTTCCTCCACGACCACAAGCCTGAACTCTCTTCATTTCAGTAAAATTGGAAAAGTCTCCACAGCTTGCTATATCTGTATCCCAATATATTAACTCTGCTTTTAACTTAAACTCTTTAAGTATATCTCTAATTTGTCCATAGAAGTATGCTATATCTGTATCTGATATAGATCCACTTGAATCAAAGCATACCTTAACTCCCTTAATCTCCCCTAAACCATCCATTGCTTGTCCAGGATAAATTGCTTGCTGATAATACATTCTCTTATCAGGCTTTGAAAAGCTTGTATCACTCCTTGTTGCTTTGATACAATATTTTCTAAGTAATTTCCTCCAATCCAAATGACTTTTCAATATTTCATCTACTTTGAATTTAAGTAGTCCTGCTGAATCACCTGCATTTCGATTTCCCATCTCAAATCTTGTACGTGCATCTTGCAGAACTTTCCTGTTTTCATTCTCTTTACTAATCTGGTCAGAATTTTCATCACTGATATCTAATACATATGTACCAGGCTTCAAATCAATTTCAAAACGCTTATTGCAATTTGATAATCTTGATGACTTTGAATTATAATAGTCATCCTTGTCTTTTCCTGACCCTGAATACTCAAAATGGAATGATTTATTATCTTCTATGTCTTTTAACTTACTATTATTGTATCCATTTTCTGATGCCTGCTTATACAAATCTTCATAGATACGTTCAGCATAGTCATTTTCAATGTCAAGTGTACCACAGTACAATGCATCTGGTAAGAATTTAATTAGTCCATTTGAAGATGTTTCTCCAGGAATTATGCCAAACTCTTCTGCTAAAAGTCTATTGACATATAAATCACATGCAATATTCCATAACTCAGGGTCCCTGTTTTTTCTTCTTGATACATGCATTAATGCCACATGTGCTATCTCATGTAAATCAACAAACATTAGCTCCTCAAATTCAATATTCTCTACAAATTTCTTGTTGTATATTACTTGTTTACAACTGACACCCATTGTTGGAACCTTATCACTTTCTACTTTTATCATGCTTTCATATATTGCAGAATAGAAAGGTCTTAGGTTACTTAAATTGTGAAATGCTTTAGCAAATTTACTTTCAATGTCTAAATCTCTACAACTCAAAACGCTTTTCTCCTTATTATAAAAGTTACCTATTATATTCATCTGTTGTTTATGTTTGTTAACTAGCTTAATTCAAAAGTATCATTACCTATTATCACACTAGTATCCTTTATATCACAATGTTTATTTATATCATGCTCTGTATTTACACTTTCTAATAATTTTCCATACATATCAATCATGTCAATTGTAATTTTATTAGTTGCTAAATCTAACTTAATTCCTATGATTTTATCAGAATCTTCAAGTTTTGCAATTTTCCCGTATAAACCTATCACACTGTGATTTGACTTATTCACTAGTATCTCTGCTAACCCCAATTTATATTGAGGTATATTTACTTTATATCTTCCTATATACTCTGTATAGTTGACGTTTGTCAACTTATTTACGTATGTGTCATACACCATATTGATTAGGTTTACTTCTGTTTCAACTGCTAATCTATCTTTGTCTACATCACTCACTATTGTATTCCTTCTATTTTTAATAGTTCATCAAAGGTTACTACTTCGTCTGTTATTATAAGCTTACCAAGTTTGTTTTTGTCCTGTATGTCCCTTATCTTATAAATCAGATGCATACTTTTGATTTTATAAGGTGTTAGTGACATTGCTACTGATCTATCAACATCCCTTAACTTCTTTTCATCATGATTATCTGATGATTCATCATTGTATTTATATTTTATGTTACTGTCACCGTTATAATCTCTTTGATACTCTTTGACACACTGTAATAAGGTTCTTAATGTTAAGTAACACTCACCATTACAAAATATTCTATTAAACTCAAACTTGTTCTCATCAAGTCTTTCTAGGCTTCTACAATCTAGTTCAAATTGTGCCCTTTCATACTCTCGCTGTTTATCTAAGTTTCCCTTGAATTTGCTATATTCCTTAGGAAATTTTCCTTTTCTGTCAGTGTCACTTGTGTTTAAACACTCTTTTAACCACTCAATAAAGGTGTCTACTTCTATTTTATATCTTGTATCATTTACAACATGTATTTGTCTATCTTCAAAGCTGTATGCATATAACTTATCATTAGGCTTGATGTACATAAACAATACTTGTGGTAAATCAGTTTTCATTTGTTTAGAGTTAAATATTGGATAGTATTCAATCTTACCACCAAATGTATCAAGTTTTATTTCCTTGATAATATTCATATCTTCAATGTTATCATAAATCTTTACCACTGACTGCATATTAGATATAAAAGTACTATCTTTAAGCATCTTAAATGTATAATCCAAATTTATAGGGTTACCATGTATATTTTTCTCTCCGCTTTCATCAGCTGGTACATTAACACCTATATATCCTGCTGTGTCTCTAAACCCATATCCATAGGTGTCATTATACTTTATTATACTTCCTATTGTAGAACTATATGCATCACTAATATTCATAGTTGTTTCTTCGATTACATTAAGTGTACTATTATCAAGTATCTTGATGTAACAATTATCCTTATCAAGTGATTCTCCTATAACAGCTAAGTTATCAGATATAGGTAATTTTTTCATATCCTTTATGTTTACCTCAGATGATTCTCCTGTAGTTGTATTATACTCAAAGAATATTGATTTTTCTCTTCCTTTGTTATGCTCATCCCTAAACTTAACTCTTATGATTGCTCTGTTAGATTTAGGTGCTACAAGCTCATCTACACTGATTGTATCATACATCATATGCAATATTGATTTGAAATTATCAAGTCTTTCTCTATCATTAAATGTCATGATACTTTTACTCCTTACTGTTTATTTACTACTCCACACTGATATCTATATCTTTTGCTTCAAGCACCCCATCTGTCTCAAATAAACCTACCACCCTTGATACACCTGCATTGATAATTTTTCTTCTGCACATCTTACATGGGCAAGGGTTTGCATACTTTTCACTTCCATGCTCTTTACCAACAATATAAAGTGTAGCTCCTAATGCTTTTTCTCTACCTGCATTAGTTATTGCATTATCTTCTGCATGAATTGCTACACAAAGTTCATATCTTTCACCTTTTGCTACACCCTGTGCCTCTCTTTCACAATAACCAATGTCACAACAGTTATCTTCTTTACGTGCACTTCCATTATATCCTGTACCAACAATTTGGTCATTGTTAACTAATACTGCTCCATAATTTCTTCTCAAGCAAGTGCTTCTTCTTAACACTGCTTCTGCTATTCCTAAATAGTAGTCATCCTTACTAGGTCTCATTGTTTTACTTTTCCTTTCAAATGTTATTTTTCATTTTCCAATCTTAACTGAAGTGTATAAACTTCACTTTCCAGTGCATCTATTTCATTCTCTAATAACTTTCTTACTGTATTAAGTATGTTCTCCACTTCATTACTAAGTGTATTATGATTAAGGTCTACACATACTGTCTCTCCTGAGTATGTTTTAATATCAATGCTTATACCACAAAAGTTTCCGTGATATTCTTCCATTAGCTTGAGTGTTCCTAATTCTGCCTTAAGTTGTTCTATCTTATCACTCTTGCTAATTATATCTCTCATTATGTTTAAATAGGTTGTTTTCATTGCTTTAGTATCCTTTCAATTCTTTTTCCTGAAATAATTTTACTTTTGTTAAGACAGTTGAAAGTAAAGCTGTGAATGTTCCTGTGAATAATACAACTGCCACAATCAGTGAAATAATAAGAATTTTCATACTGTATGCCCTCCAATTTTTAATATTATTTATTATCAATAATACTAAAGTGCTTATAGTTAATGAATCTAACAAATATAGCCATGTATATTGTTATTACACATGGCTATATTCTAAACATCTAATTCTATTTTTCTTAAATTCATTATGTCATATACATAAACCTTTCTGAAGTCTGTCACATCTGATATTTTATATAACCCATATCCAATGTTTTCAACAGTAAATTTATTTGATTTCCATACTATTTCTATAGGATTATTTATGTCATTTTCATTGTATTTTACAAGTAATACTGTTTTTCTCTGTGCATTACTATCATAATCAACTATATCTTTATAATCATCCATGTCTATAACTTCTGAATAAAATGAAAATATATAATAATCATCTCTGTCTGTACACTGGGCTGTAAAGTCATTACATACTTTTTCATTCAGTGTATATATCTCCTTACCGTGTAAATCATATATTTTTATTTTACAATGTTGTTCTGTAAAGTAACTGTTAGATATTATAAGTTTATTACACACACTCATTTCTGTATTTTGTTCAACTATAATTTCAAAGCGTTTTCTGTCAAGTATTATTGACTTTGTTGTAATGCCTCCACCAAATTTATTTTGTAATCTTATGAATCCTAATACTATTACATCATTGCATATATACCTTATATCATATGGTTCACTTATAATTTTGTTATGTATTAAGTCTATTAATTGTACTTTATTTGTTTCATCTACAAAGCCATAAATATCATCTTGAAATTTTGTTAACTTTCCTTTACCGTCATACATCATCATTAACATTGCTATTTTTGTCTTTATATCTGTCTCATTCATTTTCTACTTTCCTTTTTCTTTTTATAATTGTATATTTGCTTTTCCATTATGTTTACTAATGTTAACATCATGTTTATATCACTAATATCTTCTTTGTCACTTATAATATCCTGTTTTGTTATGTATGGCTCGTTAAAGTAAATTAAACACGCTACTGTTGATACCAAGTCATTCTCTGCTATTCTGTATTTACCAGTGTAAGTATCTTTTATCATATTTAATAATAAAGCTATTGTAGGTACTGCTAATTCTAACTCTTCTGTTGTTTTTGTTTTATTTGCTGTTGCTTTCAATAAATTACTTATGTATGTTCCATTTCTATAATTACTTAAGCTTTGCTCCATCGCACTTTTCTTCTTAACAGACTGTGTCATATCATATATAATCATGAATAAGTTTTCTTCTATACCGAATTTAATTTTAATGTTATTGTATGCACTTTTCACTGATACTGCATTAATATCTACACACTGTGTTACATTGTTTAAAAAGAATGCTACTCTATATAATTTATTACCTGTCTGTGAATTACTTACTCTGCTCTGTTCCCATTTCTCAGATGATACTATTTTAGACTGATTAGTAATCATTATAACAGAATTGTTTCCCAATAATCTTGCACTGTTATCAACTGCAAGCTTTCTAGCATCCTGTGGTTTTGCTACATCAGCAATCACATTTATTAAATTGTTATTCTCTAATCTCAATGTTACTATCTGTCTCATAATTCAATACCTATCTGCTTATATAAACTCCAATTTGTTACCTTCTTATATAACCTTGTAACATTTATAATTCTCACTGTCATTTAGCATATTCATATTGCTACCTGTTATTTGTCCTTTGCCTATTCTCATTATACACCACACTGAAAACTGAAAGTAACTATTCTTTACATTGTTTTTCTTTGTTATTTTTAAGTTTGCTTTACTTCCTTCTCTGTATGCATTTTCAAGTATACTGCAATTTTCATCCTTGCTAACTAAATATACTATGGATGACTTTCCATTATATAATCTTGTGCCCTTCAATATAACAAATGTACTATTTCTATTTTTAAATCTGCTAATCAATGTATCTATATTGATTTTAGCATCTTTATTAGTTGGTGTTGTATACTCTTCTACTATGATATTTAATCCTGTATCCATAGCTATACCTCCTTATTAAAAATCTACTTCTTCTTCATTCATTGAGTCTACCTGTTCAGTAGGTATAACCTTATAAGAATCATTGGCTTCTAAGTATTCCACCTTTTTACCATCAAGGTGTCCGTACATATTCTTTGCTACTGTTGTTAACTTATTTTTCATGTCTTGTGGAAATATTCCATATGCATAAACTCGCTGTGTTCCACCTTTATATCTTACTTGGTCTCTTATACCCATATTTGTTGCATATACATATACTTTAGTGCCCTCAAAACATATTATTTCATACATACCTAAATGAAACTCTGGTCTCTTTAATGATGCTACTATGATATATCTATTACAAAGTCTGCACACTTTTTTATCAAATGATACAACAGCCATTCCATTTTGTCTTACACCTTTAATTTCCAAAACACCAGGTAATATCTTAGGTGAACCATATTCTAACTTAGGTTTTTTATTTGTTTCAACTGTTATTTTACCACCAGTCACATCAACTACTTTGTATAGTGCATTCTTACCTTGATAGTTATTGCTATTCCATATATTATAAGGTGCTTGTGTTATACCACTCACAACTGCAACTCTTGGAACATCTGTAACATTACTTACAGCAAGGTCTTGTATTCCTATTCTATGCACTCTACCTGCTGTCTCTCTTAGGTGCTTAATGTACTCATCTTTTGAATAGTTTTGTTCTGCATATCCATTTTGTAGATTTTGTGAATAAACTGCTTGCTTAGCGTCTTGTCTGCTTGCGCCTGTCATTCTTTTTACATGATTTATCATATCTGTTTCAGAGTTTATTTGTACTCCACCCTGTAGTGCCTTATTCATGTAAGCAAGTCTCTTTGCAGAGTTAAAGTCATACCCGTATGACTGTAATGCAGCTGGCGTAAATTTTCCGCCATTCATGTATATGTATTCGTAATTATTAATTTCAACCTGTGAGAATCCTAATCCCATTAAGTATTGAGATACGTTAGCATCCATGCCTAACCCTCCATTTATAAATTTAAAATAACTAGTTTAATTTCCTATCTATGCTTGTATAATCGCCTAACTAGTACAAATATAAAAATACCCATTGATTATCTCAATGGGTATTTCAAATTTTATCTATGTATATTTATTATGGAATTAAAGAAATCATTTTATATGGCATATAAGCCTTTTCTCTAGATTCCTGTGTGCTCTTTTTAGAAGGCTCTGCTACATCTTCAATAACTTCAAGATTAGCTACTAATGCAAAACTTGTCTTAAGTTCATCATATTGTACATCAGTGAGAAACTCTTTGCACAGAGGAATAACCTCTGCAAGTTTATCATAATCTCCACATGATTTCCAATCAATATTGTTCTTAGCTGATACCTTTGTTATGAGTTTCTTAAATGCTACCTTACCAAACTTATTTATTCCTTTGATTTTATCTGCTGAATCCCCTGCAGTTGAAAGGAACAAACCTAAAGAATTATATGGTATAAATACACCAAACTCTGCTTCAAGATAACTCTCGTAGTTATTAATATCTACCTGAGTGTATCCTTTATATTGTTTGAATCTCATTACCCCTACTTTGCTGTCAATGTTGATAAGTAAATCTTTGTCATTAGTGTATATAACAGTATAATCAAAGTTATCTTTGTATTTTCTTACAAGATAGTTAGCTATATCATCTGCTTCATATCCTTCAAGTCTATATGTATTATGACCTGCTTCTACAAGTAACTTTTCAATAAATGCAATGTTTTCAAAGTCTTTTTCAGTGAGGTTATGCTGTCTGCCTGATTTATATTCGTTCCCACCAGCGACACCCTCGTCTTTTCTCTTCGACTTCATATCAAAACATATTGACATTGTCACATCATGCCCAAGTGTTTCTAAATTTTTTCTAATTCCCTCAATATCTCTCAAAGGATAGTAAATCAATGTTGTATCTTTTTCAATTACTGTTCCTTTCCAATCAATAGGAGCACTCAATCTCTTTATCTTACCCTCCCTTAACTGGAAGAAGTACTTATAGTAGATGTGCATGAAGTCTACAATAACGTGAATTTTCATTTTTATTTGTCCTTTCTTAATAAGTTCCTGTTATATCTTGTATATTATAAGTATCTGCATCAGCTGGCTTATGTTGTTCAGCAATACCTCTTGCTTGTTCTTTATTCAATGCTCGTATTGTTTCTCTTGATATTACAACACCAGGAATACTCCCTGTACTCTTAAAGTAGCTTACTGCAAATTTCTTCATATTATTTACTCCCCCAATGTTTAATATACATATTTTCTATTGTATTCTCTTATTCTATCACTGTTGTAAGTACAAACTCCGCAATTAAAGCTTGTAAATGTTATGTCCATTCTACACCCATCGCATTCATAGTTCTCTACTCCATTACCATGGTCTCTAACTGTAGAAACTACTGTATCATCTTCATCACCCATTGCACTGTACCTCCAATATACTAGTTTACTTCTTCAAATACTATGATAAGTTCATCATCTTCATTGCAGTCATTTAACCAAATACTGCCTCCATAAGATTGACTAAATGTTTCAAGTATACCATATGCTGCATGAACTCCATTGTATTTTTCAATTTCACTTGCTTTAATACTACAAGGTTGAATATATCTATGACAACTATCCATTGTCATAGGTTCATGTGTGTCTGTATATTCATTATTACACTGTACTAATGTTTTTAAGTACTCTGTAAAATCTTCAATATAACTGTATTCTCTTGTACCACATATGAATCTAATCTTTCTTTTAAAAGGATTTACATCGAATGCTTTTCCATGCAATACAAGTTCCACTCTCTCAATAAACTTAATGCCATACCTATTTTCAAGGTATTCTGCTAATTCATTTATGTCAATTACATTAAGGATGCATTCCTCTTCAGTATACTCACTGTCATACAATTCTGATATATCATCTGCTATGTCACTAGCTGTTCTACCTTCAGTTAATAATGGTCTTAAGTCCTTAGTATCTAGGAACTTAAATTCTTGCTCTTGCAACTTTTTGCTTTCCTCAAATGTCATTTCCTTACTCCTTGACTATTTAATTTCAATTATGTTTGGTTCAAACAACATGTAAGGTGCCATATATTTTTTATGATTCTTAATATATGCTAGGTTGTCCTTAATTTTTGTAACAGCCTTTGTTTTAATACTAGGGTCTATTACTAATTCGTCTTTATCATTCCAAAAACCAATAATGTGTGTATCATTATTAGTAGTGTAATAAACATATGTGCCATCAATTGCTATTGATATATTATCATCTTTTATAAGAATAGGCTTAAAGATACCATAGTCATTAATCTTAATTAAGTTCTTATCATGTTTATTTCCCTTAGCCATCATTTCCATCTGGCTTAGTCTAAACTTATCTATGTAATCTTTAATATCCATTGTTGTACGCTGTGCAATTGCTGAGTTACTTAAGTTAAATCCAATTGTACAATTGATTTTGTGTGTTTCTTTATTGGTTGCCCATTTGATATACCGAATTGTTGCATCTTTCTTTTTCTCAATATTACCATCAATAGATAAGTCAATCTCACAGTTAGCATGTGGTTTAAATGGCAAGACAAATGCCTTGTTCTTATTAATTGCCTTAATTCTATCAGTGATAAACTTTGTATCCTCAGATGTCATACCAATATATTTACAATATATATTAGCAATTTGGAATGCATTCTTATCATAAACTGTTAAGAATTTATCAGATATATCTAAAACTGTGTTAATGTCTGTCAATACCCATGTAGGAGAATTTAATTCATATAACTGGTGTCCTGACACTACTAAGTCAGGTGTTGTTCCTTTCTTTCTACTGTCATACTCCCCAATTCTTGTCTCTGCAATGTCTACTCGTTGAATAAAGTCAACTAGTGCTTTACCAAGATGAAGTATACAGCATTGTGTACACTTATTAATTCCGCTACAGTTGCTACAAATTCCTGTTTGCATATCAAATTCCATGTCAAAACCTCTCTTATGCTCATATTTTATTATATACTGTTAAAGCATCAATTATTTCTGTTATAACAATATTAGAATCTAAGTATCTATCCATTCCCAACCTATGTAAATCTTCAACTTCATTGAAATCAGTTGCAATCATTTCATGTCCATTAGAAATATAATCAATTGAGAATATTGGTAATCCTATGAGTCTATTAAACTCTGGATAGTTTTCCTTTATATCAACCAGTGTTCCCAGTGTAAGTGTCTCTGTCTTATCTTTTTTAAAACAAAGACTAAATCTTCTTTTACCTATCTGTAGATATTTAATTGTAAATCCATCTGTCTCATAATAACTGCTTGCAACACAATTGCCATAGTACTGTAATGCATCATCAACTGTCATAATAGCTTTTCCATTACCATGGTGTTCCATAGGATTCTTATAAACTACAATAGGCCCATCTCCTCTAAAGAATTGATTTACTTGCTTAATATTGATTGTCTTTATTCCAAGATTTCTCAAATATTTTAATGCTGAACCTCTTTGTTTACACTGACTGAGATATCTATTGTAGGTTATTATTGAATTATTGTTGCTTAATACATCATAAAAGTCTGTATAATCAGACTTAATACATAACCCACTCATATGTTAGTCTCCATTAAGCCAGTAGCTTATTTAGTTCAATAATGTTATCCTTACATGCTTCATATTCATTTTTGTCTAGCAACTTCACTTCTGCACTTTCAGAAATATTCTCTTTAACAATATCTAAAATATCAAAGAGTTGCTTATCAATGCCTTCAAAAATCACTGTTGTATGCCCGTTTTCTTTTACTGTAAGTACTCCAAACTGTGCTTCCATTATTCATCATCTCCATCATCAAATAATTCCCCACCGCTTAAGTTATAACTAGCCAATGATTCATTTATATCATCATCTGATATTACCTCTGTTTTAGGTGCTGTGCTATTTTCATTACTTAAGTTTTTGCTATCTGACTTAGTTATAATCTTATAAGCTTCATCTATAACAGCATATTGCTTAGGTGAACAGCTGGTGTAGTTATTTTTCTTTAATGTTTCAATAATAGTATATGCAAAATGCTTTTGATTTATCTTGCCCTTAAATCTTTCAGCTAAGAGTAACTCACACTTTTCTTTTACATCACTATTAACTGAGAAAGCCTCTTGTTTGTCTCTATTGATATCTAAAGCATGTTTTTCATAAATCTCTCTAAGCTGTGACACCTCTAAAGGTGTTAACTGCTGCTTATTCTTATAAGCTTTAAGTGATAAGGCTAATGCTCTTCTATATTCTTGATTTGAACTATTTCTTGGAAATACCTTGTATATATTCATTACAAGCTGTTTAATTGTAATATCTTCTGTTATTTCATCTTTTTCATAGGATGCATATTTATAACCCTTGCTTCTCTGCATCTTTTTAATACGATTAAGTGCTTTATCTAAATGTTCTTTAACAGACACCCACTCGAATAGCTCTTTAAGCTGATATGCACACATCTGTATCATTTCATAGAATGAATTTACTACTTTGCCATTCTCATCATAATCAAGTTTATATCCAGCTTGCCTAAAGTAATAGCTTATACCAGTAAATGACCACTGTAATAAACACAGTTTCTTATACTCATCTTCACCTGCTGGATAAATATATTCACCAATCAGTCCTTTAATGCCTTGTGCTACTTCATTGACAGTTGCATATCTTAAACCATTAGCTGCCTCTACCTTATAAACTTCTATCTTTCCATACTTTAAGCACTTGTCAAGCTTCAAATCTTCTATGAATAACCCCCAACAATCTGTAAAGTATTGATCCATCATTATACAAAGTGATTTTTTGTTACTATCCGATATTATACCAAAAAATGGGTTATCATCTTCCAAAATCTTAAGTGTCTCAGACATAATAAAAGGAATCTCCATGTACCCGCTTGATATATTAGATATGAAAGAAGTCATTCTGGTATTATCTTCTAGTAGTTTAAATAATTTACTGTAACTCATTATCTATCCTCCTAGACTATTGTCCACTAAAGAAGTTGGCTAGTGCACCAAAGTCTGCGTTTCCAAAATCTATAATTTCATCTTCTTCAGAATTTTCTGTTGTACCACTGTTTTCGTTAGATGTACTTACATTTGCTACTGGTTCTTTTATCTCACTGCTAACTGTATTAGCTACACTCACTGGTGTTTGTACTTCTTGTACTGGTGCTTGCTGCACTGTTTGTACTTGAGCTGTCTGTGTATTTACTACAATTTCCTTAAGCTCATTTACTATTCCACTATAGCTTTCGATTATGTATTCCAATGCATCATCTGCAAGTTTTTCAACATCCTGTTTTTTATTAGATGCAAATACTGAACTAGTTAATGATATTCCAAGTGTATCTTGTAATTCCTTTAACTGTTTTTCAACAATAAACTGTGCCATTAATTCATTACTTGCTTTTTCTTCAATTCCAAGATGCTTACCCATCTGCCCCAGCATGTATGTCTTGAGTACAATACTGTACATCTCATCAACTTTCTTTTTCATTGCATCAACTTCCTTTGTTATTTGATACATGAAAGTCTGTCTATTATAAGAAAGCCCTGAGTTCTCCATAGCTTTCAGTATTGCACCCTTCTCATACTTACCACTGTTATTGTCCATAATTTCAGGACAATCAAATGCTATTCTTATAAGATTAGAAATAAATTGTCCTGACTTATGGCTGGCATTCATAGTCTCTATTGCTTTTATTATATCTGCCTCTTGTTGTTCGTCAAATGCTAACTGACTACCAAGTCGTATGTTGTATGTTCCCATTGTTATCTCCTTATCTACCAAATACTGCTCTGTCTACGAATAAACCGAACCTATCTCTGGTTAAACTTGTCCTTAAGAAGTTTTCCTGTGTACCATACTGTTCCATACGAGGTAACATATCATATCTACAAGGACTAATTGAATCCTTAATCTTTGTATCAAGTGCAGTAGTTGTACACATATTGAACAGCCATGCTATGCTATTCATATTTATATTGAGATTGCTTAGCTTAGACTTGAAGTTTCTTACTTCAAATAGGTTTGTTGTTGTTACTACAATGTTCCTAGAAGCAATATCTGTTACAACCTTAATTAGCTGATCACCTATATCACTACATCCAAGTCTACCAAAATCAATAATAATGTACTGGAAATTGCTACCAAGTAAATTAAACAATTCATCATAGTTGGCAGTTGCCAACTTATAAGAGTCTGGACGATAATACAATCCACTTAAATAATGAAGTCCGCCTCCTTTTGTTTTATTTACAAGTTTAATTATATTATTCATGTGCTGTGAAATAATATTCACACCGTGTTCAATAAATAACCCAAGACCTGAGTTCTGAATACTACCATTCATTGTTCCAGGTATGTTATTAACAATCGGGTTAATCTTAAACCATGAATCTGCCATTGGCGATACCAAATCAAAGTCTATGTACAATACTTTAGATGTTGCTGCAAGTCTCTGTGCTAATGACATTGCTGTCGTTGTTATTCCAAAGCTTCCACTACCAAATACTGTAATAATTTGTGATTGTGTGTATCCACTATTTATAGGTCTGACAGATATTTGACCTCCCATGCCAGTCCCACCACCAACTGATGCTATACTCTGTAAACTCTTTTGTAATGTAGCTACCTGAGCTTTGTAACTTGATAATTGCTTAGTTGCTTCATTCTCAGTTCTTCTGACTCTTTCCAATTCATTATTGGCTGCACCAAGCTGTTCTCTAAGTGTTTTAGATATATTCTCAAGTGTTCTATTCGTTTCTACAAGTGCATTGGCTCCATTTTCATCAATGCCGCTTGTCTCAACAAGTGTATTATACTGATTTTCTTTCTGCTCAAGCTGTTGTTTTGTTACATTTAACTTAGCTTCCAGTTGTCCAATCTTGTCTTGCAACTGACTAATTTCACTCGCTGATGAGTTACTAGCTAATTCTAACTTTTTATCATTGTCATTAACTGATTTCTCAAGTGTAGCTATAGTACTTAAATGATTTTTTATTGTTTCTCTACTGTTGTTTAACTGATTTTCTGCATTTTCTAGTTTAGCTACTAGTTCATTCTTTTCAGTTTCAACAGAATTTAATTTATCACTAAGTTCTTTTATTTTAATAATTGTTGTTGCCAGTAGACTAAATGTTCTTAATCTTGTGTCTGCTTCTTCATCTGCCCTAAGTGTTACATCACTTAACTCATTGTTTAACCTACTATTATCTTCTTCAACAACTTCTAATCTAGATGCAATCTTATCCCTTTCATCAGATGTGTTCTTTAACTTTTCTTCGTATTCCTCTTCTTTCTCCTTGAATGCTTCACCTGACTCTATGCTCTTATTAGCTTCTGTTAATTGCTCCCTTAAACTATCTATTGTTGACCTTAATTCATCTATTGTAGCTTCTGAATTATTAATGTCAAGTTCTTTAGCTTCAATTGTTTCATTTAACTTACTAATTGTAGTATTTAATTCTATTACTTGATTTTCCAAGTTATCCGCATTTTCTCTTATAACATTATACTCTGCTAATGATATTGGGTCTTCAAGTATCTCATCTGAAACCATGAGTTCATTAAATCTTTTCTCCATGGCTTCTTTTTCTTCTCTTAGTAGTTTAATGATATCTTCAAGTGAAGCCATTCTTGTATTAGCCTCTCTCATATCACTAACTGCTTCGTTATAGTCATACTTAGCGTCACGAAGTTGCATCTTAAGTTCTTCTATATACTCTGCTGTACTTTCAGATACATTCTCATTGCTGTACTCTGTATCCTCCATTGCTTCAGCTTTAGTACTCATTGTCTTAGTACTTTCTTCTTTTTTATCTAAGATGCTTTCCTTTTCTTCTCTAGTTGTTTCAGCTTTTTTGCTAAGTGTATTTTCCTCTTCACTCTCAATGTCTACAGTACCAAATATATCTGATACATCACCTAAACCATTTTTTTCATTATCAGAGTTGCTTGTATCATCACTGGTTTCTGTATGTTTATCTTCTGAATCTCTAAATGACTCATTATTTGATGCTAGTTGTTCACTTACATTACTATTATCTGCTTCATCTATAGCCTTTATAGCATCTGAAATATCAGTATCGTCATCTCCTGTACTACCAAAGATATCAGTAATACCCTCAGGTATTGATTCAGATATTTCTTGTGAGTTCAATCTCTTTCTATCATCTAAGTAAACACTTACATTGATTCCAAAATTACTGTATATGTATTTATATAAATCACTATCTGTTAGATAGATGTTATAATCAAGTTCATCTGCAACTCCAGATGTAATCTCATCATTGCTATCTGGAATATAAAACAATACAGTGTTGCCATCTTGCTTTGCTGTAAAGCTCTTTGCAAAATCTCTCACTGCATCTTGTTCATCTTCACTAATATTTTCAATTATTACTATATGACAATCTTCATGTTTAGTAGTTAATACATTCAAATCATTTGCATTTATTGCTCTATATACTTTGCTGTTAGCAAATCGAACCCTTGATTTCTTTCCTACCTTTACGATTATCTTATTGGATTCATTAACCACAGTTATTACCTCCAACTAAAATGCTGGAGTACCTTACTACTTTATAAAAGTACTCCAGCATTAATCAGTCTTGTATTAAATAGTTACCTGAGGTGTTACAGGAACCGCAGGTGTTGCCTGACTTGTTACTGGTGCTGCCTGACTAGGTACTGTCTGATTAGGTACCATCTGTACAGGTGTTGCCTCTGTTACCTGAGCGACCTGAGTTACACTAGGTGTCTCTGCCTGTACAGTTGCTGTCTGTACATTATTAGCTACAGGTGCTACAGGTGCTGCTGGTGCTGGTGTAGATGCTTTAGCTGCCGCTGCTTTTGTAATAGAGTCTACCTTTGCTTTGATAAACAGACCCTTTACATTAGCGAGTCTAGCATCATCACCATAAGCTACAACTTCTGTTCCAGATGATAAGTTCAAAAGTTCCTGTGTTACAAAGTAACTCATAGGTTCTGATGTCTTTACAACCTCGCCATCAGCATTAACATACTGAGACTGCATTGAACCACCACCTGATACTACAATAGCATTGATTGTAGTCATATCAATCTGAATTGCTTTGAAGTACAGAGGTAAATGAGTCATTAACTTCTTAGCTAGCTCTGTCTTAGCTTTTGCTACAAGGTCAGATACATCTACATAGTTGTTACCCAACTGCAATCTACCTTCTGACATTACCTTTTCAGCTGCTTCAGGTGATAAGTCAATGTCATATCTACTACAGATATCGTAAACTAATGTTTCTCTTGCTTCGTTACCACCTACACGATATGTCTTACCTGACTTATCAAGGTATCTACCATTCTTGATAATTGAAAGGTCTGTTGTAGATGCTCCAATATCAAGAGACAGAATAATACCTGCTCCGTATTTCTTATTCTGTTCCTTAGGTACACCATTCATATTAAAGAAGAATGATGTACTAGCCATAAATGACTCCTCATAACACTGTACTGATACAACATTGAGCTTAACCTCTGTTCCACCCATGTACTTAGGAAACTTAACTGTATATCTACCAACAAGCTGGCTTCCAAATGCTTCACGTGCTTCATGAATCTCCATTGGAGGAACTGCTAAGTACAAATCAACATCTTCAGGTAATGAGTACTTAAGTCTGCTCACTGCTGCACTCATAATTGCAGATACATAATTAACTTTCTGCTTGTACTTCTTAATACCAACAAGAGGTACAGTATGTACACTGGTGTATCTATCTGCCATAATTCCTGCCAGTGCTGTTGTAGGAAAGTACTCACACTCCGCTCCAGAGTCTTTTGTAATAGTAATATCCAAACTACTCTCAATGTCCTCTGCATCTGGATTGATTCTAGGGTCCTGGTCATTCTCCAACCAAACCATGTTGTTAGGTAAAATTGAAATCTGACCAGAGTCAGACACGTATCTAGAGCTTGATGCTCCTAAATCAACTGCTACAAAACTCATTTCTTTGCCTCCTAAAAGTTTTTAATAAAGTCTTATCATAACTTCTTTATTCATAATAATTATATCGGAATGTTTGCGATGATGCTTTAATCAATTTCACATTTTCTTACTATTACATATAATGTCAAATTAAAAGCATACCAATAATGCAAAAATTCCAATTTAATAATTATTTTCTACATACAATATAACAAGGTACTTACAATATGCTTATTTATACAATTCTCTTAGTATACTTGCATATTTAGGATGTTTAAGCTTCCTTAATGCTTTGGCTTCACACTGTTGTATTCCCTGTCTACTAGTTATACCAATAATCTCTTTGATCTCATCAAATGTTTTGGTATCTCCCATAAACCCAAACCTGTGCATAATTATCAAGTATTCTTTATCATTGAGTGCCTCTCTTAAGACCTTTTTAAGTCTATCGCTGACATCTTTTGTTTCAACCTGGTGCTCTATGTTAATCTTTCCATCTTCTATGAAGTCAAGCATTTCTGAATCACTATCACCATCGTTACTTACAAGTGAATTTAAGGATACTTTATTTTCTGCATAAGGTAACAAGTCTGCTATTGTCTGTGCGTCAAAGCCTGTCTCCTCTGCTATAAATTTGTCCCTATCTTTCTGTATGCTTTCATTCTCATACTTATTGATTGCCATTTTAATCTTAATGAGTTTTTCATTTGCATGAATAGGTATACGAATGTCAGCTTCTGAGTCTGCTATGTATCTTCCTATTGACTGTGTTACCCAAGTATAAGCATATGTACTTACAGTTACATCATAGCTGAAATCAAATTTATCTGCAGCTTTAATTAATCCCATAATACCTGCTTGGAATACATCTTCACTGTCTATATAATAAGGATATTTCTCTTTAATAACTTTTATTACGAGTTTCCCATTACATAGTATGTACTTATTAGCTGCTTCTTTGTCTCCAGCTTGTATTCTTCTTACTAAATCTAAGTTTTCCTCTTTTGTTAATGTTTTTGCTCTTAAGCACTCTGTTCTTAATTGATATCCTATTATGTTATCCAAAACTATCCACCTCATATCCAATTTATACCAAAAATACATAAATGCTTATTTGCATAAAATAAACCTAGTGAACAATGCCACTAGGTTTATTTTATGTTCTATTGCTTATGTTTTAAATTATTCTTCAGCAGGTACCTCAGTCGATTCTTCAACTGCTTCTGTACTTTCCTGTGCCTCACTTTCTACGTTTTCAACAACATATGGTTCAGCTGATACCTTGGCTTCCTCTGTTAATGACTCAATATTGAAGTCACTTCCTAATGTTACTGACTTAGCTGAGTTCTCTAACATTTCATAATCTGCAACATCTGTAAATTCAAGGAACTGCACAACCCATCTCATAGATGTTTCTAAGTTGTCAATAATTGTTACATACCCACTCAACCCTGCATCTACTCTGTCTACCTTAACAGTAACTGCTGCATATTTATCTGTCTTTCTTGTTGTAAGTGTGTCCTGATATACATTCATAGAACCCAACATTGCTTTTATATCTTCAAAGCTTATTGTGTCAATTGTCATATCAGAAACTTGTCCGCCACCCCATACTAGTGCAGTAACCCAAGTTCCATCATCACCATTGATATATCTCCATACGCCTGAGTCCTCATTTTCATCTGTCCAGCTTCCTAAATTAGATATTGACTGAAACTCAATGTCCAACTCATCTGATGTACCTGTTACTTCTTCACTAGCATATGCTACTTTGTAATAGGATGTTCCATCCCCATTCTGTATTTCTTTAATGTAGCCATCCTTTACTTCTCTTACAGTAGTATTGTCGTTTAATACTGTGTTATCAGATACTGTTTCTTCTGTTGTCTCTTCGGTATTTGTTGTCTCTTCTGTTTCTATAGTGTCTTTTACTTCATTATCTTTCAACTCTGTACCCTCCTTAGGTATGTCTGCTGTGCTATTACTTGTTCTACAACCTACTAACATTGAACAAGTCATTGCTCCTATAAGTAATAATGATAATATTCTTTTCTTCATAATAGTCTCCTTTGCATATCATTTATGTTAATTTAATATATTATATAGTTATATTTTAACTATATTATATAGCTATATTTTAACTATATTATATCCTTCAATTTCCCCTTCTGCTGATTCATTATCAACCATATGAACCTTTATATCATTCAGTGTTATTGAAGGGTCTCCTGCGTTTGCATTTGCTTGTTTTGTCTCTGTAAACTTTAATCCTGTGAAGTCTAATATGTCATCAGCTACTTCTACAACTTTGTCCTTATCTTCATTGTCAAATACATAGTTTTCTTTGTTTCTGTTTTTTAATAAATGCGCTACTACATCTGCATTTGATCTAAACTTATGCCAATGAATGTCTCTGTTCTCGAAGCTTTCTGTATACTCAACTTCACTCTTAATTACTGTATCGGTGTAATATACACTGATACGAGCATCTTCATCACAGATACCCATCAAGTCTATAAGTTCTTTTCTAGAACCCATAGCTGAGAATCTACCAGTTCCTGTATCTACTATCAATATTTTTACAGGGTCCACCTGCATTAACAATGTATCTTTAGCACTGTTTATGTTTGTGAATATCTTTGATACATTTATACCGCACTCTCTATAGTACTGTAGTAATGCATTATTACTTTTATCCATAATGATATATAATATTAAGTCCTTTGGTTTCTCTGCACCATCCGATGTATTATCATTATCTACAATATTGTTATCTACACTGTTTTCTACTTCTGCCTCTGTATTTTCAGTGTTATTGTCAACATTATCATTGACTTCATTATTATCCTTATCATCATCGAAATCAAGTGAAATGTCATCTGTCTCAGGTATGAATGTTGTGTTATCATCTAAACTTTGACTTGCTGTTGTTTCTAGTGCTTGTTCTGATGATTTATTTTTCTTACCAAACATATTTATTTGTCCTCCTATTATCTTACTAGTACATAGTATATTTCACCAGTTGCTGGTAATGCACCATTGGCTGCATCTGCACTGTTTGTCATGTTTTGTGTTGCATAACTATATGTCCCAGTACCAACCATATTTGTTCTATCTGTTTGTAATGGGTCAACTGTACTACCAGTTTGTCCATTTACTTCATTTCTCCATGTATACTCAAATATATTTTTTATAGGTGTAATACCTTGATATGCTATTGGTATTGTATATTCTATACCTACAACTGTTACATAACTATTTTCTAAATTTACATCATTATCAATTGTAGCTTCTACATTTCTTAAGTTACGAGAATCCATATTAGTCAATTGACTAAGCTTAGAACCATCTGTTTTTGCATCAATAATATAATAATTAAAATTAGTTATGTATGCGTCTTGTACATAGCACCTGAATCCTTTGTAATTTATATAGTATACACCATTTTCATCTTGTACTATTGAATCGCTTAATCCGTTACTCAATATCATTGCAAGGTCCCACTGAAATATCTTATTTGTTACCTCAGCATCAAAATAAGGAAATCCTATATTAACAGGTGTATAGTACTTAGACTTCATCTTTTTAGCAGTTATAGCGTAGCTTTTTTGTTTTACTATTGCTGCATTACTCTTATACTGCTCAAAGGTTATTACTGCACTAGCTGCACTATTTACTGAACTTTCATGGATACCAGCATATAATTGTCCAAGCTCTCTATAAACTGATATTGGTGAATTTGTATTTTTATAAGGTGACCAAGGATATGTCTGATGAACCATTCTACTTTTCGAGCCGCTTGAATATGTTACATCAGTATATTTTACTTGTGGTGAACAATATTCATATTTATAAAATACATTCTTAGCTGCTGAGTTACCAACATGTATTGTCTGTGATACTGTAGAACCTTCTGTCATTGTACATACTTGTTTAAATGTACTATTAGATGCTCCATATAAGCTATTCCAAATAGCTGATACTGTCTTACTAGAACCATAAAAGTTACCACTTATATACGTTGTTCCATCAGCTGCTTTTATGTCTTTCATATTGGCTGATTTTGCTTCTGTATAAGAGTATATATCACCCTCACCTTTGTATGTCTCCTGTGTAAACAGTTCTGCTGATTGTTTAGCTGCCATATTACATACTGTCTTTATCTGGAGACCTGATACGTTTACATTAAATAACTCAACACACATTGATATTATTACAATAGCTGCTATTGTACCTATGAGTGTTTTAAATATTGTCTTAACTGACATATCTTTGCCTCCTAATTACATATCTGCATAGTATTTAAGTCCAGGTACGTTGTAATAAATATTTAAAGGTATTGTTACTTTATGACCTCTATCTGTTACATCACCTGAGGCTGCATCCATATTATTTTCATAGACATCTCCATTGTAATGACTTTGTACTGTGTCATATAATCCGCCTGTATTACCATTAACACCTGTACCATTTGTTCCATCATTTGTCATTGAGTTATTATATGATAATGGCCATACTATAGTGTAATCACAATGAACACCTACAGTCTTTTGTGTGCCATACTGTGTACGTGATAATGCACTTCTACCTGTTCCAACAAGTGTTGCATTCTGTGATGTGTCTGATGCTAAAACTGTATTGCCTGTATATTTATCATAACAAGCTGGTACATTATTTCCGTTAGCATCCAATGATGTGGATAAACCTATTATTATATTTGTATTAGCTGCTAATGGAATTGCATCTATATCCTTAAACTGGTCATTTATCTGGTCTCTCTGAGATGCTGTTATGTAGTTATTCTCCACTACCTCTTGCATTACTACATATGAGAACCCCAACATCTTAAAGTATATAAAGAAGAATGCGAATATGTTAAATATAAAGAATGCTACAAATATAATGCATGGCACTTTTATCAGTGTCATAAAAATAAATTTAACGTTATCTGACATAATTACCTCTCCAATCTAATTTTTATATAAACAAATATACCCAGGGTCAAGTGTTATGCCCCTGGGTATATTTGTTTTGTTATCTATCTTGTCATATGTTTAGTTAAATCCGTTAACTTCTCCTGCCTGAGACTGTCCTGCCTGACCATTGTTAGTAGTTGAAGCACCTGAACCTGCAACTGTACCAGTTGTAGCTTGTGCTGCTGAACCACGGCCGTTAACGCCATCCCCATTGAAGTCAAAGCTCATTCCTGTTGCATTGAAGATCTGTGCTTCAACTGCATTTACAAGTGATGTTGATACGTTAGGTAATAATACATTAAGTACAATTGCACCAACGATAACGCAAGCTACAATGACAATCAAGATTTTGAAGATTTTTCCTACGCTCATTTCATTTACTCCTTTACTAGTTCGTTTATTTTTTATTATAAATCACTACCTACTAATTTTAATGCTTTTTTCTAAGTCATTAGAAAAATGATGATGTTAAAGCTAAGTCATCAAAGTATATTGCCATTGCACTAATGATTGCTTGAATCAATATAGGGGTCAATATATTGAAGGAAGCTTTAGCTTTAGCAACTGTCTTTTCCATCCTCTTCTGAATTGCATATTTCTTAGCTGCTAGTAATTCATTTCTAAACCCAAGTAGTTCTGCTCTTACGTCACCACCCTCATTAGCCTGTCTAATAAGACGCATTAGCTTTCCTACTTCTGGAATTTCTCTGTATTGCTTAGCTATATAACGTGTTGCATCATATTCTCCATAGGTATCTATGTAGTGAATACAAACATCTACAAACCTATGCATCTCTTGGCTTGATGTTGTTTTGTCATAGGATTTCATAATGCCCGCAATCGGCGTTCCAGCACTTGCTAACAATACATAGTGTAACATTAAATAGAAGTCTGCAAAGTTCTCAACAATCTCACTGTCCTTTGCCTTTACAAGTCCTCTTATGTACATCATAGGTAATGAAGATGCTAATGATATTGTAAGTATTATAAGTACTGCTCCTATAGGTAAATTTATAAATATAGCTACAAAAAGTAATAATGCACATATTGCAAATTCTACTGCCTTTATTACTGCATTTAATTCCTGAGGCTTCATTACTCTATATCCACCAGGTATTCTTATGTTTGCTCTTTCAAGGTTATATGTCCAATAGTCAATATATGCCTTATCAAGATTAAATGGTGAATTTTCTACAATCTTAGTTAATGATGTTATTACTTTGTTAGCACGTATAACATTATCATCATGTTTCTTTATTTTATCTAAGTTACTTAACTCTGATGTTATTGCCTTACCCCTAAAAGGTGACCTAACCTCCATAATCTTAAGAATAACCAAGATTGCTATAACAATTAGCAATATCATTATAAGTATTTTTACATTAGATAATAAGCCAAGCTGTTTTATTATTGAATTATCCATGGCTGTATAATCCTTTTTACTACTTGTATCATTTCCAATATATTGAAGTATTTCGCCACCACCGACTGTTAATAATATATTGTGCATACTTTACTCTTTCCTCCATTCTAATTTTATATTACCACTATCATAAACCTTGAAGAATCCTAAGTCATACATTATTTCATCCTCTGTTTGTATATCTGTACCAAGGCCTTTCTCAACTAGCTTATGCTTTTGTGTTTGATATCTATTGAATACATCTTTTAAATCATCTGATACCCATACATAGTTTGGTGATGTTACTTTATCTACCTTGAATCCTAATTGTGTATAAATGTTTCCTGTAAATTTTGATATGTCTGAATAAGTTATTATTGATGTTGGTTTATATGTATCAGTGAAGTACTTAAATAATTTATTTGCCCCACCTACTACACTTATATTATCCTTTATACAGTATCTTATGATTTCATATTCACTACTATTGTCAAATCTAGGTTTACTGAATGTCATTACTGACACTAATTCATTATTGTAATAGCACCCTAAACATACTTTAGAACTACTCCATCCTTGTAAGTGATATATTTCACAAAATTCTTGTGCCTTCTTTGAATCTATTTCTTTTACTTCAGTGTTTCGTGCATATATTACTTTTTTATTATCAGTTATTATAACTTTTAAAAAAGACTTTATCTTTTCTTCATTATGCATGTATTCATGCTCGAAAATATGAATTAGTCTTATTCCTTGTTTTGCACAGTCTATTGTTTTTTCTTGATGATAGTTCTTACCTTTAAAGATTGTTGAGTGCCAGTAGTCTCCGTTAAACTCTACAGCTAGGTGCTTTTCTGGGATGTAGATGTCTAGTTCCTTACCATTTAGTATTCTTCTATTCTTTCTTTCTACTGTTCCACTATAAATTGAGCAGATGTATTCATATAATTGATTTTCGGCATATGATTCTTTAGAGCCAATATCTACAAGCTCTTCCAATCCAAAGCTATGCACAATTACTAATGTTCTGTGTAATTTTAATCCTAATTCATGTGCTAGCTCAAGCGATGTTGGCTTATATCCCAAGTTTTTTATAAATTTTACTAGGTTATCTTTATTTTTTATTGCAATTATTTGATTGTTTGTTCTAGGATTAAGTGCTCTATTAGGTGCTATCTCTCCGTACCTCTCATACATCCTTCTTTTAGCCTCTAATGCTTTAGCACAACCACAAGATGTTGACTTACCATTTATTAGGTCATATCTAGTTATATCTCTTACAGTTTTATTACTGCAATCACAAACACATTGATATGTTCTATTTCCATTATACTTTATTACTTTCCAATGCCCAAATTTTTTACCTATTATGTCATCTGAATCTATAAAGTAGTCATGTCCACATGATTTAGTTCTTCCCTTTACCAAGTCTGATGCCATACAGTATCCTATCTTACCGCATGAGCATCTACATTTCCACCTATATCCATCTTTACCTACAACTGTCCATTCACCAAATTTTTGATTTAATAAATTACCATAGCTGTTTTTTGAATGACCACAAGATGTAGATGTTCCATTTAATAAGTTTACTTTTAACACATCAACCATTTTACCACAGGAACATATACATCTGTATCTTTTGTTACCTACATATTCATCAACATACCATTCCCCTATGTATTGCCCTTCAAGATTAATTATTTCTTTTTTCTTATTTGTGCAGGTTACACCTATATTCTTCTTTATGTTTCCACCGTATAACTCTCTGACTTCACCGCAACAATTGCACACCATTCTGTATTTTTTACCACCTATATATTCTACTGCAGTGAAGTCACCAAATATATGACCTTCTAATCTTTCTCTTCCGCCCATATTACAACTCCTGTGCTCTTAAGTATGTGATAAACACGTACTCTAATATTAAGAGTAGTATATCAATGGCTATTATAAGCTGCCCAATCCAATTTGTGAAGTAAAATTCTCTTACATTAGGGAATATAGCTAATACTCCACCGAGGAATGCAAATATCATAGCTGCGCCTATCTTAAATTCTGACTTGACTTCCTCGAATTTCCTCTTCATTTCTACACGCATCTCCAAATTTATATTGTTAATTTCAACTATATCTTGAAACATACCAGCAATCCCATGTTCCTCTTCCATTTCGAAGACTATGCACTTTTTTATGAAATCGTCAGCAACACTACCTAGATGTGCATTTAACTCTAACAATGCAGTCTTTATATGATAGTTCTGCTGTTCAATGTTGTCTATAAAGTCTTTAAAGTCAGGTCTTATCTCTTTAGGTAATACGTCTAATGACTCTCTTACTGCTACAACTACACCAACTTTTATGTTGTTACAGATAATATTCTCTGCTTCTATTACATTTTCAATACGTTGGTCATGTGCCAAGTTTGCCTTTGTATACATTACACAGAATACACCAATAAGTACTACTGGGAACATTACTATTACCATAAGTACTGAACCAAATATCATCTTACATAATATAGCTGTTACTATAAATGTTAATACACAGACTATAAACAGTAATTCATATGGTGTAACACCTGTTCTGAGCAGACCTAAGTCTATAATAAGCTCATTTAAAAAGTTATATAGCTTATATGTTTTTCTTTTTTCATCAATTTTTCCAATTGCAAGGTCTCTATGATAACTTTCCTCTTGCTTGTTAATAAATTTACCAAAGACTTTTAATAAGAAGTTTATGAAACTTAAAATTAATTTAAAGAATGGTAAATTAGAAATTCTAACTAACAATAATATAGAAAGAATTACTATCATAAATATTGCTGCTGATGTTGCTCCACCATTAGTACCTAATGATGAAAATATTGATTGACTGAACATTATCTTGTTTCCTCCTTACAATATATGAGTTTTAAATTTCCACTATCGTATACTTTTAAATAATTATTTTTTGATATTATTCTAATTGTGACTATATTATATGCTAATTACAACTATTTATAATGTCCAATTTATTCCTCAAAAAATTTATGCTTGCAAGCATTGCATTTTATTGTATTCTTTCTTTTAACTATGTCTCTAACTTGATAGTCTAATGAATATCCACAGTAGTTGCATTTTATAAAAGCTCTTTTTAATGACCCTGCTTTTACTGATGATGGTTTAATTCCAATTTCATTGTTCATATCAAAATCCCAAACTGATAATATGTAAGGGTCTGTGGTGGCTACATCATTTGCGCCTGTAAAAGTATTTGTTCCATTGCATATTGGGCATCTCTGCCCAATTACTTGTTTTCTTATAAATGCAGAATAACTGTTTCCACACTTCTTACACTTAAACCATGCTTTATATTTAGTGCCTCTAGTTACATTATATAATGTAATGCCTGAATCTTTGTTTTTCTCTTCATCCCATATCTCTAGAAGTTCTGGGTTTGTCTCTGCAATACAATTTATTACTTTGCCTTGCTTTCTATTTGCAATTGCTTTATCTACTATTTTATCAGTTGTATTCTTATCTAAATTATCCTTTATTTTTAGTTTATTGTATATTGTAGTTAATAACCATGCAAAATTCTTTCCATCAAAGAATATATACTGATTATTTTCTTTATTATCATACTCACTAGATGCTAGAATTATTATTTGATTGAATCCATTTTCATTAAATATTGATTCTTTTAAGTCATCTATGTATTCTCTGTCCTTATGGTAGTACATTCCCCTATAATCTATTATAGTGTTTAAACTAGGAATGTATATGTCAGCTTCATACTTGCCAAATTTGTGCCTATATAGTGCATCTGGATAATATTGTTTAAGTGCTAAATAAGTAACCTGCTCTGGTACAGAGGTTCCTGTCTTACTACAATATGGGCATTTTTGACCCCTAAGCCTATTCACTATACAATTATTAAATTCTCTATGGCATCTAATACATCTCCATGTGTATGAGTTTTTATCTGATGCATACAATTCATTTATATCTATGTTATCAGGTAATTGAATTTCTTTTAACAAATAATCGAGCCCAAGTGCTTTTGCTTTATTGATGAATTTATTTTCTTCTGTGTGTACTTTATATTTACCTGCTTTTATCATACACTCTGGACAGTTGGATTCATTTCTAACACGTATATTTATCACAGTGCTCCATTTATTTCCGCATTTACCACACACCCAATTAACTCTTTTTATAGAACCCCTAGATATTTCTGTTGCTTTTAATTCATTATCAGCGTTATTATATTCAGCTAGCATATCTAGTCTGTTGTGTAGTCGACACCATGTATCTAAGTCATTTATACCCCTCTTAAAAGAGCCTGAGTACTTATCTAAGCTAGATATTATTATTCTCTCTGCATTACTACAATCTAGGTTAAACTTGTTTACAATGTCTAAGGTAGTATCTGTCATTCTGCCTGACATTATATCTTTTATTCTGTATATATCCCTATTAGTGGATGTTTCATGTATTATATAAGCAACTACTACATCTTTAGCATCTATCATCTTCCTGCTCCTATTAAACAAACTGACTAACCATATTAATGGTTAGTCAGTAATCTTTTACTTAGTTTGCATTTGGCATTCCATATCTGTTTATATTCTTTCCTGTATAGGTCTCTACCTCTGTTTTATCAGGGTCTTTTAATAAGAAGTCGTATCTACTTTTTGCTACACCTTCAAGCTGGAATTTTCTGATTGTTCTTTCTGAAAGCTTTCCTACTCTTCTGTGTGTACCATAAATCTTTACTACGTTACCAGCCTCATCATATTCAGGGTCTCTATCAATATCAAATATGTAAAGGTCATTTAATTCAGGTGCTTCCCTATTGTTCTTATCCACACCAACGACTTCTGATATTTGAATTATACGTCTTGAACCATCTCTCATAATCTTCTGTACTATTATCATGTTTACTAAACCACAAATAGTGGACAGTGCTAGATGTGATGGCTCATTACCTGACTCTGCTAAATAAGCTGTCTGGAAACGTTTTATTGCGCCTTCACTACTTTCTGCATGGTAGGTCGTATTGATCGGATGCCCGGCCTGCATGATCTTCATACACTGCTTAAACTCTGCATTTGTACGTATCTCGCCGAAGCACACGAAGGTTGGACTTAATCGCAATGTATGGTCCATTAAGTTCTGCATTGTTGGATCACTAGGTGTAGGATTTTCCTTTTCTGATGCCTCTAAGTGTAGTACATCGTTATAAACTCTGCCAGTTGCATCTTTAAATCTTAAGTCAATCTCGGAAGGATTCTGGATAAGCACTGTCCTTGTTGTTGCAGGCACTGACTGTAAAATAGCATTGTTTGTCGTTGTCTTACCAGATGCTGTAGGTCCAACTGTGAAGAATGTCAATCCACCAGCAGTACACAGTGCTAATATTCTTGCCATATTGTCTGATAATGTATGAAACTGTACTATTTGTCCTAAGTCCATCTTTGATTTTCTGAACTTACGTAAAACAAATGCGTGGTACATATCACCAGTAGGGTCGTTTGGGTCTGGACTAAGTGCTGATGAATGAATGGCAGCTATTCTGTAACCTTCGATAGTTCGTCCATTCACTAAGGCATCCTTAGGAGTCAAACGCACATCTCCAAGTAACTTTCTCATTATAATTTCTTGCTGCTCAGGACTTTCAAAAGATACTATATTACCATCCTTATCTGTTAAGTCTTGTACATGTCCTTTTATTTCGACTTTAAGTTCCTTACCATTACAACGTATCTCGTATACGTCCTCATCCATCATTGCTTGAGATAATATACCATAGTCAGTGATATCCTCAACTAACTTATCTACAATTTTCAATGTATCAGGTTTATTTTCTCCATCTATATAACCTTTTACTAATGGCTTTGTATTCATTACAAAGTCAATAATAATTTGTTTGATTGTCTCTTTCTTTTCTACAGGTCCAAGGTCCCTGTATTTATCAGACTGCTCCTCAATCATCTTACGACAATCATTGGTAACAGCTTCTAGTGTTCTTGTAGTTGTATCACCACCAGCTGCTATTTTAGCTCCTCGCTGTGTCTGCAGCTCAAGTAAATCTTTAGCTTCCATGTTATTTGCTTCCTTTCATTGCTATCCTACATAGCCACCAATTTTCAGTACCTTATCAGTTAATGAGTCTATCTTTTCTGCAAATATTATTGCATTCTTAGATGCAGATGAACCCTTCTCACAGAATATTCTGCCTTTTAATGAGTTATCTATAATATCAATATCGAATGGTAATACTTCTATAAGCTCTAAGTTCAGTTTTGATATGGGATACTCTGTAAAGTGAATTGATGTTCTCTTATTCAGTACTACTTTCATTTTTACAAAACTGTCTATACCAGACAACGCCATGTTACGTCTAAGTTTTTCAGTATTTACTATAGAGTTAATACTTTCATCCCAAACCATGTATATGGTATCACATGTATACAACATAACATTCTGTAACATAGCATCTATTCTCATAGGACAATCTACAATTACTAGGTCATAGAACTGTCTAAGTTTTGTAAGCATAGCATTAAAATTCTCAATAACTATCTTACTATTGCAGTTAATTTCATCAGATAATGTTCTATTATTTGCATATAGTAAATTTACTACATGAGATGTATCTATGCTATCACTTAAGCTATTTTTTCCAAGTAAATAGCTGACTAAGTCATTCTTTTCCAATTCTTGTTTTGTACCTAAATAAATATGTTGCACAGGACACATTATATTTAAGTCAACAAGTATTGTCTTAATGCCTTTTGTTGTAGCTGTGTATGCTACATTATGTGCTATAGTGGAGGCTCCAGTGCCTCCACATGGGTTTGTAAATACAACAAGGTTATCTGCTAATTTTCTTCCTTTCGATGTTCCCTTACCAGAAAGCTCTTTTATAATATCAGCTGCTTTATCAGAAGTTGCCTTGGCTAGGTTAATTGCTTCTTCGCCGTTGCTATTTTCCAACTGACGAATTTTCTTATTAAAAAAGTTCATCTATATATCCTCCTTGAATTTACTCTGTTCTCTGAGGTAATGACATATGGAACTCTATATCTGTTTTAGATAAGTACTCATAATATAAAGTTTCCTCTTCAGGTGTTAATGCTACAAGTAATGTAGCAGGTTCTACACTATCAAGCCAGCTCTCATCAACATCCAATGCTGCCTGCTGATAAACTGTCATATTGTTATATGATGCATATAAATCCAATACTGAGTTACCCTCTTGATTTAATAAATCTGCCACCATGATATCTTTGAACACTGTTTCCTGTCTAATTGATTCAACAGTTTCTCTCTGTCCATCACCCAAGTCAAGTAAGTCCTCAGCTTTATAAATAGCTGTAATATTTACTCTATCTCCAGGCTGTAAGAATGTTTTAAATGTTGTTAAATCTGTGTCTCCTAATTTAAGTGCCAGTATATTCTTACCAGGATATGAATATAATACTGTATCGCTGTTATCTGTTCTAGATGTAACGACATCTGTAATCATAGCTACTGTATTTGCCTGTAATGGATATGCTGCAAATGTGTTATATAGCTTCTCTCTTTCTTCCCAAAGAACTATACGACGAGTCTTTGAATTATTTGAGTTTTCAATGGCATATTTTTCAAACTCACCTTTTAGCATCTTGTACTCGATAAGCTGATTCTCTGTAATAGTCTCATTTTTGTAGATGTTTTCAGACCACATGACTACTGAGACAGTATCTTCTGCTTTTTTACCTAACACATAAACCCACATTATAAGTAATATTGTAACTACTATAACTCCTATAAGCATTAAGCTTTTCTTTGACTGATTCTTGTTAGGGTTTGTCATTCTAGCTGCCTTTTCACTTCTTTTTCCAATTTTCATTTCGTAGAATCCTACCTTTCTTTATGTTTGTTTTATAATTGTCTAATAAACATATTTATTTCGTTTGTGTATTCTGCATAAACATTAAAGTACATTCCCTCTAACATACTGAATGCCTTACATTCCATGCCTAACACATCATAAATAAATAATTTACCTCTAGTAGATTTAAGGACTACATCGTTAGCCTTCACTCTAATATAAATTTCATCATTAGATGTCACTTTAGCATTTCCTGTTGCTATTCTCCATAAGTATCCTTGTCTTTTAAATTCATCCATGGAAGATATATGGAATTTCCCGTATTCACTAGGATCCATATTACCTGCTGTCAACCAAGGTCTTTCTTCTTCACTAGGCTCTATGCTAGCTATATTATTCATAAGGTAATCAAGCTGTTCTTGTTTAAGCTTAAATCCAAATGCTCCTGGATGTCCTTGTGCATATATGTCATCACTGTAACTTTCAAAGTATTCTCTATAGTTTACATCTTTGTATTTACCCCTAAAACTTCCTCTGCATAATCCATTTTCCATTATGTACACAGCTGCATTTTTATTGTTATCACCACCGAGCCTACTTGCTATAACACCACTATAATTAGGACTAACATTAAATTGCCCTATATCTAGTACTATTGCAGACTGTGTAAACTTCCTAGGAAGAAGCACTCTCAGACCAGTATCTGGACTAACTGTTATTACATTGCATACCTTTTCAATAACCTCTTGTTGCAGCTTAGCATACTGTTGTAATTTTGATATTTCAGAAGGATTATTTATGACAGTGCTTAATGCTACATTACTTGCCCCTGCTCTAATTGCTTTATTTATAAGTGGTGCAAATGTATATCCAATGTAGGACTTATCTAATGTTGCCTTGTAATCATTTATTGATTGCATCATTATTTTTAAGGATGTTTCTACATCCATATTAAAGTTTGTCTTATCCAAATACCATTGGTTTCTATCATTTAATGTATTGATTACGTCAGTTATCAATGTAACCCCTACCCACTGATATAACATTAAGTTTTCAATCAATTTTGGATTTGCAAAGCATTCGCAATAAACTCTTAAAAGCTCATATACAACCAACCCACACGACATATCTTTGTCACCGCTATAATTGTTCAATTGTTCAAATGCTGAAATATTTTTACTTCTTAACCACAAATTATCTTTCTCTTGATTACTATTTTCTATAGTGTTGTTGACTATTATATAGTCATGTACTCCATCATTACATTTGCCATATAAATCTCTATGAAGTAAATCATGATGGTCAATACATAAAACATCACAGTTAAATTGTTTTATAAGGTCTATCTCATTTGAACTAGAGTCTGTTATAATCATTAAGTCTATCGGATTTAATTTAAAGTATTCAACCTGTTTTTTCTGTATTCCGTGTACTTTATCCTTGTTAATTAACAATATGTGATTGTTTGAACCAAGATTCTCAAGTGTTTTCTTAAAAATATATGTTGTACCTATACCATCCACATCCACATCTGTATGAAAGCACATTCTACTATTTTTTGTTATATGCTTTCTTAACATTTCTAGTGCTAATGTTATATTATTAAATATGCAAAATGGTGGCTTATCTGGTTTTACATCTCCTGTTACTGATTTTAATCCCCATTTATCCATGAGTATATCATAATCAGAAGGTAATTCCCTGCCATTATGAATGATTGTCATTTTTTAGTACTCTCCTATTTCAATTTTTATTTATACTCTCACTGAATTAAATGCTTTTATAATGGACCAATAGTTTATAATAACTAGTACTTATGATTGCCAATGAAATCATTTATTTTTTAACAATTTAATTACAATGAAAAAATTCTGTCCAGTGTTCATATATAATATTTAACTTGTTGTTTCTATCATATTTTAAGCATTTAGCTATGTCATCTTTACAGTCTAGAAATTCATTACTGTTGTATATAATTCTTGCTAAGTCTTGTACATTTTCATTAGAACGTAAATTTATTATACTCTTTAGTATTTTTTCATTTTCATATGATGTAATTTTATTATTTTCAATGTGTTTCCTCTCATAAACTTTATTTAATTCCTTTAACTGAAGTGCTTTAGTTCTATGCATTTGTGTTATAAGTGATGTATCATCAATTCCTATAGCTGTGTGCCTTCTTACATACAGTCCCTGAAATTTCCAAAAGTTTACCATTTCATCAAAACCTGTATCATTTGACACCACTATGTATATTCTGTCTTTATTCTCTGTTACAAGATGCCCTAATGTTGTAGCAATCATAAAATCCATTGCATTTTTAATAGAATTGTGTGTTTCAATAACTGATATTTTGTTTATATCTAAATTAAGTGTTTCTTTAAAAGATAATCTAAATGATTTCTCTGATTCAAATATGATTGCTTTATCTATATCTCTTAGCTTGCTTAAATCTTGTAATAATTTTCTACCTATATTTTCAGTGTCAACTAAATATATTCTAGGTATATAGTCAATTGTTCCCATTTTTTATCTCCATTTAAACTATGTCTATGTCAAATATCTTACCATTTTTGTCAAGTTTTATAATTGTGTTTATATAAATATTACGTGTACTACTATTAGTAAACTGTGCTATTATTCTGTCGTAGTAATCTATATCCAAGCTTGACTTACCTATCTTTATAAAGTCTACACTGATATCATTTGTCTGATTACTTTCATCTAATTCTGCTATTAAATCTTTATATCCTGCTTTTGTAAAAAATTCATTGGCATTAGTACTATCTAATTTTGTTTTATCAGATTTTATTATATCTACTATAATATCTCCAATGTTTTTTACATAATCACTTGATTCATACTCATTAAATACACTTAAACTGCTTAGTTTATTTATGTCTACTACATCTATTTCATCTGTGTCATGGTTTATAGTTGCTACAACAGACTTTAATTCACCTGACTCATTTATAAATGATGCAAGTAATAAGCTATTACAATATATCGTATTTACCTGTGTAAAAATGCTATTATTTTCATTAGATGATGATTCAGTGTCATCTGTAAATGTATTATCATCTACAAGTACTTCAGTACCTACATTACTAGACAGTATATAACTGCTATATACTGTCTTTTTACATTCATCCAGCATGCTTTTATAATCGTCTACTGTTGTTAGCATATTAACTTGCTCATTTACAACTTTTCTTATTTCCATGTTTGATTTTTCATGTCCTATGCTATTTAATTCTAATACTATGATTAATGATATTGATATTACTAATACTAATAATGTTATCAGTTCTACCATCTTATGTTTATTAGTAACTCTTTTCATATTACAATTCCTTTATAAGTCTTATTCTATATCATCTGTTTCTTCTTTTTCTGGTAATGTTACACCTAAATCTGATGAAATGATTTCTTTATTAAATAAATCTCCATCATATATATTGTAGCCTAGCACATAAGATATAGGTAATTTAGTCAAAGTGTATTCAATTATCTGCTGTGCACTCATATTTTTTAAAGGAACATCATACCCTTTTATTATTGTGTTCTCATCCATAAACTCATCTTTGTATCTAGCTATTGCTGTATAATACTTATTTTCTGTTGAAACAATTTCTTCACCTGTCTCTTCATCTATTGTAGTGTTTGTCTCAGTATAATATCCTACAGCATTCATACAATACTTTTTAGCAGGCTCATTATCTGTATTTATTCCACCTATAAGTTTATTTGCATTGTTTGCAATATTTAGTGCCTCATTTATATCTTTAGACGATGCACCATTATAATATATAACACCAAATCTTAATACATTAGGTGTTTGCTCAACTGTAACATATGCTTTACTGTTATCTTTTACCTTACCAACGACTAGAACTATATGTGAATCCCATGCAAATACATCTCCAGGTAGTAACTCACTTCCAAAAGATATTTCCTTTAGTCCACTTTGTGATGCAAAATATTGAGCTGCCTCATTAAAATTGTACTTATCTGTTATTTGATTATATACCCATGACGCATATCCACTGCAATCAAGTCCATCTAGCAGATGTTCATTGATACCATCGCCAAACTCTATCTGTGATAGAATATTCATGTAGTCATCATAACTATACTTACTGTAATCTATTATACTATCTCTTATGTTTAAGTAATCACTGGGACTAAACACAATTTTACCATGAAATTCACTTGACCCACTACCATGTATTGGACACCAATATGATGCTGACCTTATGCATGTTCCAAATCCATCATTGTATTCTCTATGTAATACTTCATTTCCATTTTTGTCTAAGCTTACACTCTCTGATACTGCTTCACTTGGATATGCTTCATTCCAATCATACCAGGATGGATTTATGCCATCTATATTAGCTGTTCCGTCATGTCCTCCTCCCCATACGTATCTTACTTTTCCTACTAAGCTTATAGCACTAACCATCATATTTTCTCTTGATGTATAATTTTTGATATAAGGTAATATGTTTGTTTCTGTAATGTAATTTGTATTATCATAAACTGTTAAATTTTCATCATAAGACAGTACTATAGCTAAATTTGCAAGTGTTTTTGTATCTGAAAAATTGTATTTACTCAATATTTCAATGTATGTATCTTTTATCTTAGCATTACCATCAACTGTTTCAATAATATTCTCATTTGCACCCTTTGCTGTTAATATTTCCATATATGCCACTAATATATTATTAACTGTTTCTATGCTTTCTCCTGTATATAATAACACTGCTTCGTAGAATAATATGTTGTTCATAGTATCATCTGTCAATGTGTTAAAATAATCTTGATATGAACCTCTGTTATAAAACATCCGTTGTGACATAAGTGCTTTTATGTCATATGACACAGAATACACTGCATCTGGTAGATAATATTTTGATGGTCTTTCTATTGAGTTGTCTGGGCACTCTACAAACTCTGCTTTTTGATATACTGTATTTGCTCCATCTATATCCATTGGTCCTTTGTATGTATTAATAGTTTCGTCGTTATAAATGTTTGCTTTCTTGTCTTTGTATATTGCCTTTCCGCCTGCTAATACATGTAATTGTCTTATATATTTAGCATCTAAACCCGTGTTATCTGCGATAACATCATATAGTCTTTCTACCTGTGTACTTACATCCTCTATATTATTTAATGATTCTTCTGCCTTGGCTTTGCTAACATCCTGTTCATTTGTTATATCGCTTACCCAACTTATGTCTGAAGCATATGTATTGACAGTAAATATATTAAAGGCTAGTATACATGCTATGCATGATATAGCTGTTTTTCTTATATGCATATGTATTACCTCCAATTGCCATGCACAATTTTATTTTATTTTTCAGCATATTCTATTTACTGTAACTATACATGCAATAAAAAAGGGTTATCACCCTAATATGGATGATAACCCTTATATAAATGTTATGTAGCAGTTCGCTTTACTCTTCAGATGACTCCTCTGTGTCATCTCCCTCACCATCTACCATGCTTACCAAAGCCTCACTAAGGTCAATCATTTCATTTGCCTCAAGTGCCTTTACTAAACCTGTGAGCAGGTCAGGTAACAATTCTGTGTTAATTCTAATACCCTTTGCTGTAGGCATTACCTCATCTGCATCATTTGTGTAATACTGACGAATGTCTACACTTACTGCACCAGTGTTTTTGTTTGTAATCTTAGAAGCAATTACATAATCACCTCTGTTGTTCTTCTGAACTTCAGCAAGTACTTCTCTGATTTCATTGTCTGCATTATAAGCCATAAGCTATAACCTCCTAATTGTCTTTGCATTATGAATTTTTGTTAAATCCTCAGCTGTAATAACTATGCTAAATTTATTTTCTTTGTTGCATTTCTTACATGCTTCATAGTCTCTCATGTGGCATCCAACACAACAATTATCACACATAATCATTACCTCAACTTTTCTTAACTTACAAATACATTATAATATATAAGAATTAGCTTGTCAACATTTTTTTAATCATTTTTTGAAAAATATTTTTATATCTCAAGCTAACTATCTTTATCTATGTGACTTCATTCTCTTTCTTTTCTGTTCTGCTAAAAAGCTTATATGTTGATTATTCTCATATAAAATGCTTCGTCTAGCCTCTGTCTCTGCTCTATTGTCAGCTTGAAACTGTATGTACTTTTCACAAGTTGAGTGACATCCCAGTTCTCTGTCTAAACAATTTTTACAAGGTGCCTGTGCCATTATTATCTTTAACCTCCTCTAACTCATAATATGCAACTAAAAGATATACAGATTGTATTATAAATCTCTCAACCTCTTTTTCATTAAAGATATTGATACTTTCTTTTAGTTCATTTAGCTTAGCTGCTATTGTTCTGATTAAATTTCCGTGCTTACTTTCTATATCAATTAAGACTTTTATAGTTTTCAAGTCAAAGTCCACATTTAGCAAACCTATAAACACATTATACTGCACTGGCTGTTTTTCTTCAATGAGTTCTACCAAATCATCATTATTATTCATATCCTCTAAGGAGGATCCTTTAATAACTCCTATGTAATTTGAAAACTCTATCACAACCTCATTGCTAAGCAGACTGTATAATTCCTCTGCCTTAAAGTCTTTTTCACTTTTTAGTTTCATTTCGTATCCTCTTACTAAAGTTAATAAATCCAAGTTCTGTATACAACAAATATCATATATGCTATTGTTGCTAATATTGTTGCTGTGTATAATATATTATCTAGTTTGCTATCTTCCTTGTTATGACTTACTAAATAATTATGCACTGTAGTTACTACTAAACAATATGTTGTTACCAAAACATTCATCACTGTATCAATATCAACTTTAAAAGTCAGTAGTATAATATTTAGTACAAGTATTATCATTAAAACGATTGATGAATCACTAATTACAGATTTAAGTCTCTTTGACATTTGTCTACCTCCACTTTAGTATACGACTACACAATATCCTAATGAAATCTCATTATAAAGATTATAAGCATAAGTCTTAGGTAAGTTTATGCATCCATGAGATCCATTATGTTTGTATATTGTACCTCCAAAAGCTCCTCTCCAATATGCATCATGTAAACCTACTCCATCCCATGTAATTCTCATCCACTTGTTTACCCAAGTTCCTGATGTTGAACCCTTAGGTCTTAATGTTCTCCCGTTTTGTCTTTCAAGTATATAATACACACCAGTAGGTGTCTCATGACTACCATCAAGCTTACCAGTCACACAATCTGATTCACAACATAATTCTCCATTGATATAATGCCAAACATGTTGTTTTTCTATACTTATTTCTATGTATGTGTCTCCAATTTCAGTGTTCATTTCCTGTGAATATATTGGTGTTCTATTATTTTCACTCTCTAACCTATCAAATTTATCAAGTATATATTCTGTTTCATCATCTGAACTAAATATATTTCCCCAAGTTCCTCCGCCAATGTTTAATGTATCACCACCAGTTGTTGTAAATTCTATCTTATTTCCTACTGTATCATATTCACCTAACTCTTTTTCTATTGTTTTATCTATTGTTGTTTTTAATTCTTCAGCTGTGTCTTTACTTAACTGTATTGTGTTATCTTTAACTGAATAGTAATCTATGTAATCTTTTAAAGAAATCTTATAACCATTTGTGTACTCTATACATGTATTATTGAACCCATCAACTTTTCCAATCAGTTCATTATAAGTTGGTTTAGTATCGTCCCTTTCAATATAATAGTTTGTTAAGTCATAATCTTTATTTGTTCCATCAAGTTCTTCTATGATTACTGCTTCTAGTTTATCAGTGTCTATCATATTACCTTTAGTTTCTTCTGTAACAATAAACTCTGAATTGCTCTTTTCTATATTTGCATACACATAAGGTTGCCTTGACTCATTCATTTCTTTAAGATGTTTCATCAATTCACTAGTGTTATATGCTGGTTGTATAAGGTTTGTATCAATAATAAAGTTGTTACCTAAGTAATCAAGCTGCTTATCAGAGAACTCTGATTGTATACCTAATTCCTTGTAAGTATATTCATCTGATGTATCTGTATCATAAAAGGTGATTTTAGTATTATCATACATATTTTGAATGTTATTAGCGTCCAAACCAATTTTTATACTGTCGCCATCACTTGCTCTTACTACTTTTACATCAAGTGCTATACATATGAAAGTTGCTAATATACATACCCCAATTACTGTTAAAATTGATATCAGTGGTACCTTATATTTTCTCATGTCTATTCTATACCTATCCCTCGCAAATATTTTTAATACTTCTAAAAATATATAATTGTATTTATTCATAGAATAAGTTGTACATAAAAAGAGACACCCCATCTTATATTAGGTGTCTCTTTTTAAATATATTGATTTATAAAAACTTTTAAAGAAGCCTAACCTTTAGATGAAGCAGCTAATGATAAACTTTCAAGTGCTTCATCTTTAGTAACACCATAGTTCCTCACAAAATTTCTGGCTGTATATGGATTTATTCCACGCTCAATACACTTATTATTAAATGCTGTGTTTTCTTTAGCTGTCATAAGTGCCTGCTCAAGTGTCTGTCCTTTGTCTCTCATGTATGCTCTTACCATATCTCCGCTTACATTGTAATCCTTGCTTGCCTGTGCAACACTTACATACTCTTTACCAAATGCCCTGTACATTTCATTAGGTGTCTGCATTTTTGCATATGCACCTCTTACTGCTTCCTCAGTTGTGCAATGATTTTTTCTTCTATACTCATAAACAGAAGTTACGCTCATTCCAACAGCTTGACATGCATCTTTTACACACCAGTATGTTTTTCCATTTAAGTTAATTTCTTGTTCTCTACCCATGATGTAACCTCCTTACTCTCAATGTCAATTTTATTACATCTTTTTCTTTTTAATAAAAATTTGCTTATTACAGTTAATCACATATTATACTTATAATGTTATATCTATTTACTAACTAGTCTTAATTTTGTTAATAAATTTCTATAACATAAATTAAAATCTATCACATAGTCAATTCTAAGACTATTTTATGGTAGATTTTAATTATATAACTGCTATATTATATTTTATTAATATATAGAATTAATCTTCATAGTATATTAAGTCATTTTTTGGGTTAAATCCTATATCTTTAAGTGACTGCAATATTACTGTGTTACTTTTAATTTCTGGTAACTGTTCTCTCCTAATCAGTAGTTTAAGTGTTGCTCCATTTGGATTGTTTTCTCTTTTTGTTGATGCAAGTATTGTGTTTACCTCATGTGTCATACCTTTGAACTTTGTACATTCATATTTTGATTGTATGTAGTCTTTATAAACATCATATATTATGTACAGTTCTTTTTTACTATCCTTTAAGTATTCTATAAATGACTTAAAGTTTATTGATACACTTCTACTTGCTGCTGCCCTTTCATCCCTTCTTAATATAACTTTTCTCAATGTATCTTCAAGTGAATACAAGTCTGTGCACTTACTTATAACATTATTATTTTCTATTATAATACTGTCACTATATTCTTTATAAGCTTCTTCAAACAGTCTTTTTGAAGTTGTACGCTGTACATAAACTGTACATCTGCTTAATAATTTATCAATAGATGCTTGCTCTGTATCTACTATGATATGGTCTCCATCTATATGGTTTAATTCATTAGGATTTATATGTTTTCCATTTATACCAATAGGTAGTGCATATCCACTATTATCAAGTTCTATATTGTTTATAAGCTTTCTTGTTTGTTTTTGTTTGCTATGTCCAGTTTCTACATTTGTTGTACCATCTGCATTCTCTGTGACTTTATTTGATTCTCTGTCATATGTATATAAAGGTGCTGTAATACCTCTTGAATCTACTACGTTTACATAATCAAATACTACAGGTATCGTATCACTTACAGATGATAAGCATCTTCCTAACTGCTGGAAATATATTTGATTACTACCTGTCCATCTTTTAAAGATTAGCCCTGTTATATTATTTACATGATATCCAACATTTAACATATTGATACTAAATATCAAGTCAATGACTTTATCTTGAGGTACTACTGCTTTACCAAGTTTTATGTCGTCTTCGCTACTTAAGTGTGCTTTTGTTTTTGTTGCTAATGCTTTTTCTTGCTCTAACTCTGCTCTTTCATAGTTATCTATGAGTTTTACATTATTTTTCTCAATGCTATTTGCTGATGAAATAATAGTTGTCCTAACTCTATATCCATATCTACCAAAAGCATCTACAAAGTCTTTATAGGTTGTTTGCACCATATTTCCGAGTATTTCTACATCACCATTATCATTCATAACTCTTACATTTTGTTTTAGCTCTGCTTGACTAGGTGTAAATACTAAGAATCTCATGTATTTAGGTAACCTTTCAGGTGCTACAAGTGTTCCAAACTCTACCTGCTCCAACTCTTCGCTGTTTGATGTGTATTCTTTGCAATCATAAACTTTCATCATAGTGTCATGTACTATTTTACTAGAGTTCTTTATTACTGCTCTTTCAAGTTCTCTAATGTCTTTTAACAACACTTCTTTAGAACTGTCATCTGCACTCATTGTCTTAAGCTCTTGAACCATTGACTGCCTTGTTTGTCTTAGCTCACCTCTATACTTCTTAACGTGTTTTTCATTATCTGTAATGAACTGATAATATGGAGGAATAAGTAAACCTGTGTTGATAGCATCTCCAAGAGTGTATATGCTATCCCCCCAGCAGTATACTGCACTTCCGTCATTGTTTATGTGCTTAAAATAAGTGCCATTTACATCATATCCAGTTGCTCTTTCAGGTGTAGCAGTTGCTCCAATGTAGTATATTCCGAGTTTCTTGATTACTTTCATTGCAACATTCAATGATTTAGCTGTTTCAACTGCACCCATTCGTTGCATTTCATCAAAGATGATTAAACCAAAATCCTGTATTCTTAGCTTATTTAATAAGTATTCTTTGTCATTCCAATTCTTTGCTACTGAATTATATGTCTCAAATACTACTCGCTCTGCCCCATTTATAATCAACCCGTTTTCTATGTATTCCTCAAATGTTTGTTTTAGTATTTCAGATGTATACACAAACAAAACTTTCTTCTTATAAATTGTTGCTAATTTATGATTTTCTAGTGTTCCTCCATTATTTAACAAGAGTGTTCCATTATGTAATTTTGCTCCTATATTACATGCTCCTGCACATGTATATGTTTTACCAAAGCCTGTTGGTCTTAACATTGAATACTTTCCATAGGAATTTAAGTATAATATCATATCATCCCATGTTTGTCTCTGCCAACTTCTACGTAGTGCTGCTCTTTCTACTTTGCTTAGTACAGGTACCCCAATTTGTCTTAAAAGTTTATCATTTTGACTCATTTGTATTTCTCCTTTTATTACCTACATAGTCTCTGTATTATCTTTGTTTTTCTTTGTAAATAAAATTCTATTATTTGTTCATTTGTAAGTTCTGGATGTAAGTGTTTATAACGCTTTGCTTCTTCATAATTTATATTATTATCTAGACACTCTTGTCTAAATGATTTTTGCTTTATCTGTCTTTGCCTAAATGAGTTTTGTTTTGCTTTTCTTTGTAAGAAAAATTCTATTATTTGTTCATCTGTTAGTTCTAGATGCAGGTGCTTGTAACGTTTTGCCTCATCATGATTTATGTTGTTATCTATACATTTCTGTCTAAATGATACTTTTTTCATTATATAATCCCTCCTAGTGCATTTAATCTTAGGTCTGGTCTGTAATAAATTATTACTTGCTCATCTGATAGTTCTGGATGTCTAAGTTTATAAGTTTTTGCCACATAATAATTTACATTATATTCTATACACTTTTGTTTGAATGTATTTTCTTTTTGTATATAATAATTTATTATCTGTTCATCTGTTAGTTCTTGGTGTTTACTTCTATAACTTAGTGCTGCTTTATAGTTTATGTTGTTCTCTGCACACTTTTGTTTGAATGTCTTTGGTTTTCCTTGCATAAAACGGTTTATTACTTGTTCATCTGTTAGTTCTGGATGGTGTTGCTTGTAACTATATACTGTGCTATAATTTATACTATTATCTATACACTTTTGTTTGAATGTTTTTGGTTTTCTTTGCAGAAAACAGCTTATTATTTGTTCATCTGTTAGTTCTGGATGCTTGCATCTATATTTACCTGCTGCATCATAGCTTAGGTTGTTCTCTATACATTTTTGTCTGAATGATTTTTTTCTTTGTTTATAGTAACTTATTATTTGTTCATCTGTTAATTCCGGATGATGATTTTTATAACAGCTTGCTGCTTTATAACTTATGTTGTTTTCTAAACACTTTTGTATAAATGATTTTGGTTTTCCTTGTAAGTAATAATTTAGGACTTGTTCATCTGTGAGTTCTGGATGACTATTTTTATAATTATTTGCTGTGCTGTAATTTATATTATTTTCTAAACATTTCTGCCTAAGTGATTTTGGTTTTTTCTTGTAATAATTTATTATTTGCTCATCTGATAACTCTGGATGTTTGCACTTATATCCCCTTGCAACTTCATAATTTATATTGTTCTCTAAACATTTCTGCCTAAAACTGTTTGGATTTATTCTTCTCATTCTATTATTTCTCCAAAGATATTTAATCTTAATTCTGGTCTGTAGTGAATTATTATCTGCTCATTAGATAAACTGCTGTTGTGTTTTCTGTAAGTTATTGCTGATTGATAATTTACTCCATATCTCTTGCATAAGTTATATAAGGACTCTCCATCTGATTTCCATCGTCCTATCTGACCATTACGTTGTTTATACCAGTCAATGACTTGCTCATCTGTTAGTTCAGGATGATGTTGTTTATAATACTCTGCATTTGCTATGTTTATTCCAGCGTTCCTACACTTATCCCTAAAGCTTGTTTTACTCTTAACTTTAATATACTTTTCTAGTACTTGCTCATCCGTTAATTCTCTATATGCATTTCTATATCGTGCTATTGCTTTTTCATTTATTCCATATTGTTTTGCTAATTCAAATAAATGTTTATTGCTTCTTTTCTGTGTATGTGTAGATTTCCAATATTGTATTATTTCAATATTACTCATGCCTATAAGCTCATTTTTATTATTTGACTTAAATCTTAACAATGTATTATATACTACTCCATTGTCCTCACATAATTGTCTGAAGCTGTTAGGGTCTTTTGTTCTGCTCATTCTATGATTTCTCCTAACGCGTTTAATCTTAGATCTGGTCTGTAATAAATTATTATCTGTTCATCTGTAAGTTCTAGATGATTTCCTCTATAATAGAGTGCTGCCCTATAATCAATACTATATTTAACACACCTGTCTCTAAAAGTTCCTTTATTTAACTTGTTCTTACAGTAATTTATTACTTGTTCATCTGTTAATTCTGAATGTTTATTCCTATAATTTATTGCTGTATTATAATTTATATTGCTGTCTATGCATTTTTGTCTAAATGACACTCCTCTTTGTGTATAGTAATTTATTACTTGTTCATCTGTTAATTCTGGATGCGTTGTCTTGTATCTACTTGCTGCTGCATAGCTTATGTTTTTATCTGCACATTTTTGTTTAAATGATTTTGCTCTTTCGTGCTTATAGTAATTTATTACTTGTTCATCTGTTAATTCCCTATGTCTTTGTCTATAAACATTTGCATTATCATAATTTACACTTTCCTCCCTACACTTCTGTCTAAAAGATTTTTCCCTTATTCCTTTTTGTAAATAATATTTTATTACTTGATCATCCGTTAGTTCATTATGCTTTTGTCTATAAACCCTTGCTGCATTATAATTTATATTATTCTCTGAACACTTTTGTGTAAATGTTTTCTCTTTTATGTAATATTCTATTATTTGTTCATCCGTTAGTTCTGGATGTGTATACTTATAAGAATTTGCTGTGTTTAAATTTATATTATTCTCTGAACACTTTTGTCTGAATGACCTTATATCTTTTTGTAAATAGTATTTAATTACTTGTTCATCTGATAAGTTTGGATGATTTCTTCTATAAATATATGCTGCACTGTAGCTCACATTATTCTCTATACACTTTTGTTTAAACGATACTTTTTTCATTCTATTATCTTCCCTAGTATATTTAATCTTAGGTCTGGTCTGTATGCAATAATTACTTGTTCATCTGATAATTCATGATGATTATTCCTGTAGGTTTTTGCTGTATTATAGTCTACTTCGTATCTCTCACATAAGCTCTTAAATGTTGTATTTCTATTCTTAATGCTCTCTATAATTTGTTCATCTGTTAATTCTGGATACTTCTTCCTATAATTCATTACTGTACTATAACTTACATTGCTTTCTTTACATTTCTGTGTTAAGCTCTTTTGTTTTGGCTGCCTAAAGTGTTCTATTATTTGTTCCTCTGATAATTCTGTGTGACTACCCTTATATGCACATGCATATTTATAATCTATACTATTGTCCAAGCATTTCTGTCTGAATGATTTATCTTTACCTAAAATTATTTCTATTATTTCCTCGTCACTTTTATCCTTGTATCTTCTCTTATACCCATATGCATTTACTTCATTTATATTATGCTCTCTGCACAATTCTGCGAATGATTTTTTCTTATTTTTCTCAACCAACCTATCAATTATACTTGCATAACTTAAGTCTTTATTAGTGCTCTTTAATTGATAAACTGTTCCAAAACTTATACCCAAGTCTTTACATGCTTGCCTTATTGATTTTCCATTGTATGTTTCTGCAGGACTCTGTTCACTATATCTATTTATTATATCATCAACACTTAAATTATTGTGTTTTCTATGATAACTCATTGCTGTATCATATTTTATTCCTGCTGATTCACACTTTTCTTTAAGCTCTTTTCTAAATTCTTTTTCTGCTATTTCAGCTCCTGTAATAATTACTTCTTTTTTATCCTTTGTTTTAATATCATTAGGATGCATTGTGGCTCCATTCACAAAGCTCTCTAAGCTACGTTTTACTGTTACACCATCATCAAATTGTATTATTACTTCTTTGTTATTCTTGTAGTCTATAATTTTCATATGTCTACCTTGCTTATTTATATTTTCACTTCCTATATATTTAAGCTTAGTAGGATATTTAATAAGTCCTCTATTAAAATCACTTATACACCTGTTTCTAACTATTGTACCATCCTCAAATTGAATGTCAATATCTTTGGACTCTCTGTATGCTATGATGGTTATTAACATTCCATTAGCTGCTCTATTTGTTTCTCCTATTCTATCTATTTGTTTGCCCATTTTAATTTATCTCCTTATATTATATCAACTAGTATATATTTTGTCAATAATTTCAATACAATTTTAGCTTTGTATAAATTCTCAATGTTATTTGTTTTTTATTACTATTGTTATAAAAGTAATAAAAAAGGAACATATAAACTGTATTTATATGTTCCTTTTGATTTAATATATTGTTGTTTAAATATTATTTCTTTCTCTTAACAATTCCAACAATGACTAATGCTGTTGATAATGCTCCTATAACTGATAACAACATGTTTTCTCTGGTTTCATATCTATCTACTATATTGCATATAGATTCCTTAACATTACGCATGTCTCCCATTTTTTCAAAGTTGTTATTACTATACATCATGTTTCCTAACTGTATATCTGCCATCATCATATCGTTAGCTGTGCCATCACCTACTTTATGAATGGTGTCATTATATTTTTTCCTTGTATCAGTTATAGAATCTGTGAAACCAAATGACTGTCCACCAAATGGACTGTTACAACTGAATCCACCGAAGCTTCTATCAGACCCACCACAGAAGCTGTTGCCTAAATCATTACTGCCGAACATATTGTCTAACTTGTTTTCTTTCTTTTTACTCATGGTTTATCTCCTTTTCTTTAAGCATATGCAAATTTTTTATTCGCATATACAATATTTTCAGTTTTTCTTTCACTTTCTTCTATAGGTATAAATTTAAGACCTATTTCTTCATCACTGCAATTTATATACTTAATATAACGCCTAGGTGTATTATTATAAAATTTATCTAATATATCTCTTTGATAGCTGTCATAGATTTTACAGTACTCACTATAAGATGGTCCTGTATAATACATTGCTACATTTCTTTGTCTGTATGCCTTAACTATAAAGTATATTATCAGTCTTATTATTTCATCTGTATCTTTTGTCTTAAATACTTTGTCTAGGTTATTTCCATTCTTTGTTGTGTATAAATAATACATGCTGTTATCAATGTCCAAATATACTTCACCTTCATATTTTATACCTGTTCCTATTAGCATCATACTATCTATTAAATATGTCATACTAGTATCAGCTTTTAGTATACTTATTATCTTATTTCGTAATTCAAACTTATCCATTGCCTATATGCTCCTAACTGCCTATAATATAAATTATTAAATAATTCAATAATCTATACTATAAGCAGTTAGAATTGTTAACTAGTTTTATTTTTATGCTTACATGTTCTCTTTTCTTACTATTCTTACAATGCTGTCATCATCTACATACTTGATTATACCTATGTTTTTAATGTGATAGTTAAACATGTATGCAATTTTTAGTTCTTTGTCTACTTTACGTAATTCTCTGTATATCTTCTCTCTAGTTGTTTGATTATATGCAAAATAGAACTCATTTGTGTTATCGAGTATTTCTGCTATGTCTTTACCAACTGTACTTATTGCTTGACCACCAAAGTACATTCTGTTTATAAAATCTGCTGCTGAAAAATAACTGTTTATTTTGACACCTGTATTTTTATACACTGTGTTTATAATTTTTCTTATGTAAAATGAACATTTGTCTTTTCGTCTGAAATCAACAAAGTATTTATCATTTATTTCTATTGTGTACACATATTTTCCGTAGCTTTCTGCTACGCTTTTATCTGTACTGAAATAAATGCCTAACCCCTCGTTATTTAGTGTACTTTCATGTTTTACTAAGTTCTTTGCTATTCTTAACTTTTTGAAATTACTGTTACTACCATGATAAACTATCATTTCTACATGCCTCCTTAATCTTGTAAAGAATCCACATATACCTTCTCAAGTACTTTCTTAATAACAGCGCTAGGTGTTGACTTTACACTCTCCATGTGTAATAATACCGGTGTACCTGCATCATACATTCTGTATAGCAATAATGCTGTCCTATGAGAGTCAAAGTTTATATCATAACATCTATGTGTACCTAAACTGTCAACTGTATATAACCTACTCTCATCATCTGTAATGTTAAAAACTAGCTGTATATTAAACTTTTTCATAAAAAATTGACTTAATTTGTCCTGTTTAGATATAAGCTCATTCTTTATATTACTATATGATTTTTTATAGTCGCTAGTTTTAAATGAATATGCACCATTATTCACTATATAGTCAGGATTTGTAAATCTTAAATCAGATTCGTTTGCTCTAGAGTAATTATATGCAGCCCAACTAGTTAATGACTTTGTGAACTCTGTGTTTCTTTTTGTATTATCTACACGTATACCATAACTAAATAGCTCATCAAATGATAATCCTGTCCTTTCACTTACCATTTTAATGGTTTCCCCAAATCTCTTACCATGACATTTGTATTGTTCAGGGTACTTTGTTTTATCTATACCATATAATACATCACCCATACATGCTGGGTCTGTTTCCCAGTTTGTGCCATATACAGCATCTACGTATGCATGTGACATTTCATGTAACATAGTTCCTGTATCTTCTCTGCTTAGATTGTCTATATCATTAACTGATGTAAAGTACTTGTATCTCATTATTATAATAGGTGATTTATTACTGTATGCACTCCCTTTTTTAGAGTAGCCTGCACACCCCTCAAGATCTTCAAAATGAGTTCCTTGTTTGTATTCACCAACCATAAACACAATGTCATGTGTTATTTTATTCTCAAATATGTCTGTGTTATATTTCATAAATCTTAGTTTTAGTTTTTTATACTGAGGTATTCTACTGAATGCTCCTATTCTTATAGACAACTCGTGGTAATGGCAATATTTATATTGGTGTATATCTATGTTATTGTTTATCTCTTCCCTAATTATATTAGGATATTCATATCTAATTAGCTGCATAGTTGTTTCTGATACTGCTAATTTTACGCAATCACTTGATTCCCACACATTAGTCTCAATGTACCAAATATTATTTAAGTGATTTACTATTTTTATATTAGATACCATATCACCATTAACATATACATCTGAAAACCACATTGTTTTTTCCATATTATATGCGAAGTTACTATATTTATTTAATAGCTGTTTTATAATATATTCATATGTATTGTTTGGCATGAAATCATTTATTCCAAGCTTTTCATTTATACAAGATATGAGTTGTTCAGATAATATATGTTTATTACTTCCTGTGGTGTTTCCTTCCTCTATATACATAGGTAGTATACCATTAGTTAGCAGGCTCTTTACAGCATCTTTTATTTTTTCTTTTCCTACTATTTCAGTACTATTTGCATTGAAATGCTCTGTGCCTAAATCTAAATTAAATGTCTTTCCATTTTTAAGTATCACATTAAACTCTGATGTTGAATATCCTACTGTTCTTATATCTTGAACATTTTTTAAGTTCTTTAATATCAGACCCATTCCATAAACACTCTCAGTATTATATGCTTTTACAAATGCATCTACAATATTATTTATTTCTTCTTTCTTACTGTTAAGTGGTTCAGCAGTTGCTATATACACAGGTATTCCTTTGTATGTACCTATCTTATTATGTACTGTAACACTTATCTCTGGTCTTAATAGTATCTCATACTCTGATGGTTCTCCATTAACTAAGCATACTGCTTTTGTACTCATATCTATCATACTGTTTAAACTTATATCTTTAAATGCCAGTATTCTTGAGTTAGGTCTATTGTCTGAAAACTGACTTGCTACCTCTAAGCTCATCGATGTACTTGTAAAACCATGCTCTATATGAGTTTTGTAACTGAAGTTCTTCTCTCCTCTGAATAAGTACCCATTATAAATTTTTGTTGCATCTCCACTGTCATAAGCTGCCATAGCAAAACATGCATGATACATTGTATAAGGTGCCATTTCTTCATCACAGTGTTCTGTGCCTTTGCCTCTTAATACATCATCCATATAATTAGATGCTCCACTATAATCTTCAAAAGCATCTGCTATGCTATCTACAAAGTCTGTTGATTTAGTTATATTATTATAAATATCTGTCCTTACAAAACATATGCATGATAACAACATTTTAATTAAGTTATTTACATCAGTAGTGCTGCTTTTGTATAAAATCTCATTGTTATTTAGTATATACACATAATTATTTTTGTAAGCTACACTAAATATATTCTCTGTCTTTTCTTTGCCACAATAATCTCTGTTCTCTATTAATTTAATGCATATTGTGTTATTTATAAGTTTTTTATCCACACTAAAATTTTTAACAATAGTGTAATTATGTATAATACTATCTAATTTATTGTTTATCTCTTTAATTATATTGTTCCCACTTGATTCTAGTGTGTTATTACCAGAAGATGGTTGTGTAGGTATTTTAATACCACCAGTTTCACCACCCAACTGAATTGTAGGTAAACTCTTAATGTCACAATCTATACCTCTAAACAGTACTTTGTCTTGATATAACTGTGCCTTTACATTTATTACTTGTTCTCTACCAACAGCAAATGCCATTTGCTCCTCTGTATATCTGACTTCTTTACCATTTTCGGATATTAGTCCATAATATACTGTGTCATTACCTTTTACATATCTACCAACTAATTTATATTGTATCTTCTGTCTAGCCATAGTGTATATCTCCTTATTACAACAAATATGCTATAAAATAATAAATACACCAGCCATTGAAGTTGGTGTATTTATTAAGGTTGTTTTAATTGATATAATTATTTCTTATATGTATTTTTGTATACTAATAATGTTTATTTTATTAATGCACTACGCTATTTATCACACTACGTATTTACCTTATAGTCCACTGTAAATATAGAAAGATTCAACTCCATTGTTGTCTACAGTTATTATTACATATCCTTCGTAACAAAATTTGTCTACCTCGTTGTTCTTTATTTTTCTAAGGTTTTTACCTATCTCACTTTGTGTAGGTTTTGTACTTCCATACATCCCCTGTATACATTTAATAATATATTGTCTTATCTTACTAGGGTCTATTAATCCATATTCAAATGTTTTCACCTGTTCTACTGCATTAATCTTTATTGTTGTCATTTCTATAACCTCCCTATGCTTTACCTTGCTCATAATTTATGTCAATATCTAGGTTAACTGTATCATTTCTTGCACAAACTGCTAATCTATCACATTCATTGTTGTATGGGTTTGTTGCGTGTCCTTTTACCCATGTAAACTTAACACTGTTCTGCATGCTTACTAAATTCCAAAGTGTTCTCCACATATCTGCATTAGGTAACTTACCATTTTTACCTTTTGTCCAATTGTTCTTTCTCCATCCATCTATCCAGTGTTGGTTAAATGCATCACATACATATTTACTGTCACTTACTACCTCTACATTATGTCCCTGCCCATTTAATGACATCAAACCATAAATGACAGCTGCTAACTCCATTCGATTGTTTGTAGTCATTCTATAACCGCCACTGTGCTTTACTTCATAGAGTTGCCCATTATTTAATACTGTACTTAATATACAACCCCAACCACCAGGTCCAGGATTTCCACTGCATGCTCCATCTGTATACAACTTGATATTCATACTTAGCTAATTCCTTTCTTTAACCACTGTTTGTATTCTTCACTATCTAATAAGCTTGTAAAGCTTTCTTCTACTGTTTTGGATTCGTAATATTGTTTAATGTAAGGTGGTAACATGCTAAATACTCTATTTAGCATGTTTTCTTTATAGTTAAAATAGCCTTCACCTATTATATCAGAGGTAAGTGATTTCATACCCATTATATTATCTATAATATATTTTATTTCCTTAATCATTATTAAGTATACAATCTTGCTTATATCTGATGTTTTGTATATACTTGTTATCACTCTGTTTGTTCTAAATGCAAAAACTATGTTTGAACCATCGCTACTTACAAACTTGTATTGTTTATAACTGTCAATATCTTCAAATAATAGTTTATTACTATCAATACATAAGTCATTCTTTATACCTAATGTTCTTACTTTTGATATTATGCTTATTATCTGCTCATCTGTTAATTTTTCTGGTTTATCATCTCTGTATTTGTAATATGTGTTGCATATATACTCCAAATAATTAGGTTCTATATCTGTGTATAACTCTGTATAGGTTAATTTTATACAGTTTTCTACTTCATTTAATACTGTGTCTACTAGTTCCATTGTGTATACCACCCCAATTTACCATGGATTAACATGTACCATAATATGTTTACAATTATATAGCTTGCTCTCCACTTTATCATGTACTGCTTCTGCTATTGCATGTGCTTGTGTTAATTTTAAATCTCCATCAACTGCTATATCTACATCAATGTATATTTTGTTCCCGAATTGTCTAGTACGTAGGTCATCAATTCTATCTACTCCGTCTACTTCTTTTATTAGCCAACCTATAGCGTCTAGGGTTACTTTGTCTACCGATTTATCCACCAACTTGTCTACTGATTCTAAGAATATTCTCACTGCTTCAACACATATAATAATTGATATTACAATACTTGCTAAACTGTCTCCGTACTTAAATCCATATGTGCTTACTAATATACCAACTAGTGCTCCTATACTACTAAGTGCATCACTTCTATGATGATGTGCATCTGCCTTTAATGCTAGACTATCTATCTTTTTAGCATAGTGTAATGTATATCTGCACATTAATTCTTTTACAATAATACTTATGATGGCTGCCATTACTGTAATTGTACTTGGTATAACATTATTGTTATTAAATAATGTTTTTATACCACTTATTCCCAGCATTGCTCCTGTACTAAACAGTATGAATGCTAATAGTGTACTTGCTATGCATTCAAATTTTTCATGACCATATGGGTGTTCATCATCACTGTTATTACTTGCTATCTTTATGCCAACAAGTGCAACTATAGTTGTTATTACATCTGATAGTGAATGTATACTGTCGCTTATCATAGCTGTAGAATGTCCAATTACACCTGCTATCATTTTACCAATACTAAGTATTACATTACAAAATATCGTTACTACTCCAACTTTATTTACTATTTTTTGTTTGTCCATTTCCCAATTATTCATTGTATACCACCTTTTGCTTTCTGCTATTACAAATATAAACACCAGTGTTTAACTTACTGATGTTTATACTACTGATGATGTTTATTCAATTTTGTATAATATTATACATACAAATCTTTGGTTCATTTTTATCAAAATCCCACGTATGGTATCCATTACCTTGGCAGTTCTCTCTTTCGCTACAATTGCTACACTTTTCACTGATAAGTGATTTGTCATGTCTGAATATGCTAAATTCATTTATCCATTTGTCATATAAGTTATCTTTCCTAATGTTACCATATGTTAACTCTGGTCTTCGCTCTATATCTAAACATGCGCTGATGTTTCCATTATACTGTATACTTGCTACACTTATACCTGCTCTACATGAATAATACCAAGGTCTTATCTTTCTCTCATAGTCTAATCCCATATAATGATTGCAACTATATATTATATCAAGTGCATCAGGCTCATTACTCTGATTGTATACTATATAGTTTATCATTGTTTTTAGTTCTTCTTTATCAAGTAGAATCTCATTATTATCAATTGCTCTACCAATAGGGTCAACGTTTATAACTCTCCATAGCTTACACCCAGTATTTTTAATAATATTGTATAGTTCATCTAACTCATTGATATTTCTTTTATGAACTACTGTAGTAACCATAACACTTTCAATGCCTGCATCAATACAGTTTCTTACTGCACTTATTGCTTTTTCATATCCACCAGGTGTCTTTCTAAACCAATCATGTGTTTCTTGTGTTCCATCAATACTTAACCCTATTGAGTACATTCCAGCATCTTTCAGTTGTTTTGCTATCTCAGGTGTTATTAAGGTTCCATTACTTGTCATTCCCCAATTATAGCCAAGCATATGAATTGTTTTCATTAACTCAATCATTCCAGGTCTTAGTAGTGGTTCCCCACCTGTTATATCCAAGAATGGTAATCTTTTATGGTTTTTTCTTAGGTCATTCTTTAACTGAATTAAGCACTGCAATATTTCATTATCTGTTAGCGGCTTATCCCCATTTGTATACTGACAATTACTTCCGCAATGTCTACAATGCTCATTGCACTGTATAGTCATTTCAATGAATAAACTCTTGAGGTCAGGTGATTTTCTCAACTCATCTTTGTATTCATTTAATTTGTCAAAATGTGCTTGCTTAATACTGTTCGGTAAATCTGCATACTTATCCTTCATATAGTGCACCACCCAATGTTATTAATCCATCTTAAATGCTCTGAATATTTCATTTAATGGCGTCCATCTAAACCATGTAATTGCCAGTGCCCATGTATCAGTAACTGTTGTTTCAATGTTATTCTTTTCTACTCTATGCTCCTTATAAGGGTAAAATTCGAACTTGAAACCTAGCTTCTCTAACTCACTGACTACATCATGACTAATATACTTTTCTATAATGTTATGATTAGGCTCTTCCCAAGGTTTATTAGTAATTTTATCGTTTACAATATCAGTTACTAGTGTAAATGCAGTATATTCACTATGCTCTGCTACATGTTCTTTAATCATTTTAACAATATCAGCTGTTGTCTTGTTTGTTACTCTGCTTTCCATATTATTCTCCTATCTTAATATCTTAGAATCTTTGTCTCCATTTTCTTGATGGTTTACACTCGCTTGCATTTATATATTTGTCCATTGCTGCACTATATCCATAATCATATCCTAGTAAATATGATGCTACTGTTGTTAACACAACTAAAATGCTAACTGCAACAATTTTAACTGTTTTTTCTATTTCTTTCATAGCTACTTTCTCCCAACTATAATTTTTACACCTATTATACATAAGTGCAATTGATAAATGTTATACTTAATGATGTTAAATGTTCTTACTAATTATCCCTACTGTGTCATCAATATTTTCTGTGTCATCTGCAAAATTAAAGTTTTCATACATACCATATGCTGGCATTGGTATTTCTTTTGCTGGGTTAAAATTATCTATAACTTCCTGCATACTACACCCAGTTGTAGTTGACATCATACATGTCAATACTGATACTGCCAATAGTTTTTGCACTTTCTTATTTTTCATTATAGTTCTCCTATTTTTCCACTATTCCATAGTCACACACTGCATCTTGCATTATTACTTTCTTTTCTTCTGTGTTTTCATCTGCCTCTTCAGTTTCTTCTGTTGTTTTTTCAGTTTCTTCTGTAGTCTCTTCGTAATATTGTGCAGGTCCATATACAAGCATCTCTTGCTGTGTAAAAGGATTATAGTCATCTATTACTTCCTTTACTGTACTACATCCTGTTGCCACTAGCATTGTACTTAACAATGTGCCTGTTATTATAATTCCCTTAGGTAATTTGTTTCTTTTCATGTAGTATGCCCTCCCATAAAATGTAATAAATAAAATTTAATTTAACTTATGTACATTTTATGCTATAATTCAAGACCTTCAATACTAACCTTAAAATATATGTCTTAATTAGCTTATGAAAATTTTAAATTATTTTTAATACTTACTGTCTAGTCACAATTACACATAAAGATAAGTATATTTTTTATCCAATGCAGTTAATTATCATTCTGAAGTCTAAAAATTCTGAAATTCAAATTTATAATTTATAACTAGCAATACTAATTTTTAAATAATGCTGGAAACATTTCAATGCTATCTGAATGTCTTGTCTTTTCATAACTAGTTTAACCATTATAGTATAAACAATTTTACTAATATGTATTACAGTTTATTTACTCTGTTGCGTATATTATATGTTCAATGTTATAATCTACATTTCATTATTATATTTGAACATTATATGCTTAACATCTAATATCTCTGTTATTTTCTTATTACTGTCTGTTATAAATCCATCTAGCATATAGCATCTATTTATTATTAAGCTGTCAACTGGGCATATATCATTGTTATTAACTCTAATGATACTACTAACACTATCAACCTTGAATGCTATATGTTTATCATTTAATTTGCAAATAACATAAAACTGTTGATTATCATTATTATCCTCAATGTTGAATAAATATTTTCTTAAGTTAACTACAGTTATTGTTGTTCCTCTTAAGTACATTATACCGTCTATGCAATCATCTTTTCCCGGTATCTTTGTAATATCTTGTTGTGAAGTAACACTATCTATGTATAATGAATTTATTGCAAATGTTACATTATTAACACAAAATGTTAAATATTCACTCACATTGTTCTTATCCTGTGCCATCTTACTACCTCCTAATATAATATCGTTTACTTTTTAATGTCTTTTTATATTTTAAAATGCATATCATGCATGCTGTTATTCCTATAACTGTTACAAACAATGAAATAAACTGTGATGTTGATAAAGGTCCTATAAATCCTCTGATTTCATCACCTCTGAAAAACTCAATGATAAATCTTCCTATTCCATAAGTTATCATATATGAAAATAATGTAACTCCTTTAATCTTAACATGTTTATTTAATGTTATCAAAAATACAAAATTTATTATATTTAATATAACACATACTAATTGTATAGGGAAATAGCTTATATAATTTATTGCAAAGCTTGAATTTGTATATGTTACACATAATGGAAAATCTGATGACACTTCTTTCCCATGACAACATCCGGCTATAAAGCAACCAAACCTACCTATTGCTTGTGCAATTGCTATAGATGCTATTCCTATATCCATATATTGTAATATGTCCACTTTCATAAGCTTTAAACAAATATACACTGAAGGTATTGCTACTATAATTCCACCGTATATAACAAATCCACCAATGACTGATTCCTTCACTATACTTGGTTTATCTTTAATTTTATCTGCCATTTGTATTAAATATAATCCTTTTGCACCTATAAACCCAGGTATAACAGCTGATGCTACCATTGGCAATGCTGCATCTATATTAAGCTTATAAAATTTTATCCCAAGTTCTGTTGTAAAATAAGCTGATATAATTGCTAAAGCTATACATAAACCGTACCATGTTACAGTATAATTTCCTATTGTAATTATTTCATTACTCATTGCTATTCTCCTTACTATCTAGCTTATTTCCGAGTTTGTTTATGTAAATACAGTGTTTTGTTGCTTTCTTAAAATCTTTAACTGCATAATGCAAGTTTTTTATCTCGACTTCTGCTTTTACTCTCGCTAGCCTGTTTGCTATGAAACTGAACTTTGTCTGCTTACTCTTTTCAACCTCTGTTTCATTTAATTGTTTAAGTAATTCTCTATATAATAATAGTTCATCTATATCATTTAGGTATTTGTCTATATTATGCTCTAAGTTATCTTTCTTAAAGAAGGACTTTATAATTATGTCAATAAATGATACTATCCAAATAGCCACAAAAGTCACTAGTCCTAAAATTATTAGCCACAGTATTATGTTTCTTGATAGTGTTACACCATCAATTTTTCCAGGTGACACAGAATACTTCTCAATGATAGGTGCTATCCAATTAAGTGTGTATACAACTTTTCCTATGACCATATCATCATAAACTTCTATGCTATCTGCTTCTTCATTAGCATCACCCTTTGTATGTAATACTGTTTTACCCTTATCATTAGTTGTAACCTCTATTACTCTATGAACAATATCTTGAGAAAAATTAAAGCATACCACATCATTCTCATGTATGTCACTAATATCGCACTTTTTTATAATAGTCAAACTATTGACTTTAATCTCTGGCTCCATTGATCCAGAGACTACTATACGTGCAGTATACCCAAACAACCCATTGCTTTTACCTTCTATTAGGTGCATTAAAAATGCTACTATAAACACCACTGCTATTAAGTATATTGTCAACCCAAATATTCTATTGTTTATCTTATCTGTTACTATGTTCTTCTTCAATATAACCACCTAAAATTCTACTTTACTAAGTATATCATCTTTTAATTGTGATGTTATAACAATACTTTTATCTGTGTCACACAATTCACTTAAGCTGTCACTTAAGTTTTTAATTGAGACTATACACCTTTCCATTTCTGTTCCATCATACCCATCCACTGTAAACTGGTATATATTGTTTCTTGTCTTAACTATTTCATGAGCTGTATCAAGGAACACCTTATCTGACATAGCCACATGTTCATACTTGTTACCATAATCATCATAGTGTTCTGCTGAATACATACTATTGATTCGTAACTGTGCTTCTGTGATATCATCCATTCTTCTCAATGCCACACAATTGCATGCTAATGAATAATACTCATTAAACTCTGTTCTATCTCTTGCGTTGTCATTGTTTACAATACTTTTCATAAGGATACTTTTATCTAGTCTATGCTCTTTAGGTACATATACATATGTATCATCTTCAAATGACATCTTGTATGCCTTATTCCTTACACTGTACTCTACCTTTTTAAGTTGTTTTATTTCTTCTACAAATTGTCCTATCTCTGGCTCATATACCCTATAACTAATTAGCATGTCTCTTTCCTCCACAAAAGTCACTCATAAATTGCATATATTCATTATAACAGTTACTACACAAATTAAATCTGTTTATTGTTTTTCTACAACCTGTAGTACTCCCAACTACAGGTTGTAAGTGTGCTATTGACTTGTACTCATATTTGTTACAATGTGTTCCACAATGTTCACATATTACCCCATGTTCTAATTCGTGATTTCTTCTCATTTTAATTGTCCTTTACCTTGTAATCTTCAGGGTTATAGAAATACTTACTACTGCTATCTAATATCTTTTCTTGGATTAGGCTTTTATATCTTTCTTGCCACTGGTTATCACTAACTAGTTCAACTATTGTAGCATTATTTCCACCATTTTTATCATTAAACGCCCCTAATGCTTCCAATATAAAGATGCTTGGCTGCATATATGTAATGACAAGCAAATTCTCCTTTGCTCTTGTGTTTCCTACATAAAACAACCTTCTCTCTTCATCTATGTTTTCAAATATATCAGACATTGGTATATCATCTTGTATCATGTCATATATACCATCAAATGAAGGTTGAGATACGTTATCACAACCAAACATGATAACGTCCTTCCATTCTCTACCCTTTGCACTATGAATAGTTGTTAATGTTAGCTTTTCTCCAGGAATTACCATTCTACCACCTTCAAGCTGTTCAGTAACTCTCATAAAGTCTAGCATTTTATCAACACCGTCTTTTTTCATTAGATTAATGACATATTGTACTAATCCAGTGATTGACCTATTCTTATCCTTTGATTTATACATAAAGCTGGTTGCCTGCAAATATTGATAGAGTAGATTAGTTATCTTATCTACTCTGATATCTACTTCGTTACCATTGTCATCCAATACTGGTCCTTTCTTACTTAATGTTTTGTATAATGTATACATATCATTTGTAGCTTCACTTGATAACTTAGCCATCTGATATTTCATCTGCTGTTCAACTTGCATAGTTATGTTTAACCTCTTATTAAACTCTAAGTCCTTATTTACAAAGTGTTTTAGTAACCATCCAAGTGCATCTTCTAATGACAAAGCACAACTATCTTGGAAGCTTGCTATAATTCTAGAGTTGTTTGCCCCCATATAACGACACATTTTCCACAATATCTTTGCTGTTAAATCAGCTTTCCATGAAGGTTCACTTAATGATATAATGTCCTTAACATCACTATACATGTATGACTTAGTCAACTTCATGTCTTCTGTCATATTACAATAGATGCCTTCTCTTAAAAGCATATTGCTTAATAAAGCTAAATGAAAGTTATTTCTACTTAATACTGCTATGTCACTTACTTTATCCCCATTGTTTATCCAATACTTAATCTGATTTAATGCTGCTATACTTAATGTGCATAAATCTTCTCTAATAGATGGATAAATCTTTACACTGCCTCCATTATTAAATGCATTCATGCTTTTATCAAATCTACTGTTGTTACACTTAATTCCTGTAGCTGCATAGTCTACTATTTCATTAAGACAACGATAATTTGTAGAAAGTACAAACGTTTGCATGTTAAATTTTGCGCCTATTGTTAGTATGATACTAGGGTCACTGCCTCGCCATTGATAGATGCAGTTGTGCACTAATACATTATTAGCTGAAAAGTTTCTTATATCTGGTACTGATAAATCATACACGTATCCATTATAAAAAACTTTTTGTATACTTACTATTTCATCATCAACTACCCTGTACTCTACTCCGTTGTCTGTTGTGTATTCTTCTAATGTAGGTATAAGCATTCCTTTAACCATATTACCAAATGTCATAGGTATGTACTTATTATCTGTAAATTTAGCACTAGTATCCACTTCAACGTATATATTATTATTTTTACAACGATACACTATTTCTTTTATAATTTCAAGCTGATTATCTATATTACTGTCAGTTTTTCTTCCGTTTGCATAATTATATTTTGTAGATGTACTTCTATCAGTTATTCTAAGCAGATCTTTAAATGTCTCTATAAACTCTTGATTTGATGTATTAATGTTAATCTCACTGTTGTGAGCACCATATTTATTCAGTACCTTTGTTGTAAACCATGAGTGATTTATTTTACATCTGCTTCCCTCTGCCTGAGGTATTCTATGAGGGAACTCATAACTCATACCCAAGTCTGATAGTAGCCTTACTCCATTACTAAATGTGTCTAGTTCTTTATGTAACTGTAGCACTTGTTTTTCATTGAGTGCAGTCTTAGGTATACTTCCATCACCATATGATGTTACAAATCTATACATTGGTATGGAATATTTATATGCATAGTATGCCTCCCAATACAGGGATTGCTCCTTAGATTCAGATGTTTTTATAATCCATATCTTATCTGACCTCTCTTGCATTAATCTTATATCTATACCATTTCTAATTTCACCCCTATTGCCTGCTCTCACTCCACTGGTAGTTCCTATTCTGAATCCTATGTCATGCCTATACATTAAATATGTATAAAATATATCTCTATTAGGTATAATCTTAATAAATCCGATATGGTTCTTTGTAGCTCTAATGGTCTGCCCACGTTTTGTGTGTATTTCAACTAATTCATCATTTATCAGTCTTTTAGATACATTATCTACTACTTCAAAGGATGTATCTCCACTTCCTACACCAGCTAACACCTTATCCCAGCACTGTATATCTTCAATATTTTTAATCCCGTACTCTGTTATTATTTTAGTTCCCTCTGGTAAACATTGGTCGTCGTCACCTATGAATACCAAGTTTTTATCAAGCTTATTCTTATTATCAGGGTCTGACACAATTGCCTTGATGATTTCAAACTGAATTTTACTAACGTCCTGAGCCTCATCAATATAGAAGTCTGTATAAACAGCTTTGCAGTAGTTTCTTACAGCCTCTGCTGTCTGCTTTTCAACAGTGTTTTCGCTTTTCTGCCATTTCACTAACCATAACCACAAGTAGTACTGCATATCATCATAGTCCATGCAATTACCTGTGTCCTTTTGCTTTCTAAAGGATGCATTTATAATAGTGTACTTCTCTACTGTTAAATCTTCTAATGTATTAACATAACTATCAACTAGTTTTTTATTTGTCAATAAATTATTCATTTGATAACTCAATAAATTATCAATTACCATTAAGTCATCGTCTTTCAAAGTATATTCAGCATCCTTACATGCTTGTCTGACCATCTTACTTCTTTCAGATGCATTTATAATTCTTTTATTAAGTCCAAATGTTCTAATAACTGATAAGAAAAATGAGTGTAATGTACGCACCTGTACTTTAATATGACCCATACCCAACTGATTAAGTAATGTGGTCAATCTATCATTCATCTCTTCTGCACCAGCCTTGCTGAAAGTGGTATATATAAGCTTATTAGTATCTTTTATTTCGCCTGTTAATATTCTCTTAGCTATTAAGTTAACACTTATAGTAGTCTTACCACTACCAGCACATGCTAATATACAAGCATTTCCATGATGTTCAAGTATTTTTCTTTGCTCATCACTAAACTTCTTACCTGTTACTCTTTCCATGTTTGCAATGATTTCTAATTCTCTATCGTCTGCACTGCTCACATTTACATTGCTATTGTCATTTTTAGGTGGCTCAACACCTTGAGCTGCTAATTCTGCCATTAAACTATCCAAGTACTCATTGTTATTCATAAGGATTTTCTCCATTTCCGCAAAGTAATAATTTTATTTACTTTTTTATATCAAAAAGCATAAAAAAGCAGCTTACCAAATTTATATAATGTAAGCTGCTTTATGTCATTGTCTACTATGTATTTTTAATATGTATCACAAATTCCTTCAACATGATTTACTTGTCCACTTTTAGCTTTCTCTAAAAAGTTCTTTGTGCTCTCTATTGCTTCATCAAGTGACCTTTTGTCATATTTCACATCCCATGAATCAAACACAATTTTCATACGTTCCGGAATTGTACAACGTACTTTTACATTTTTACCGTTTTCGTCCACTTCTTTAATGACTACCTGTGTTTCTGATTCGTTATGCTGTACTGGTAATAAGAAATGATATTTTGAACCTAAAAACATATCACAGATACCAAGCTCGTCCAAATTGATTTCAATTGTCTCGCTATGTAAGCTTGTAGGTTCTTCATAGTCATGTTCTACCATCCAATGCTCAATTGTATAAAAGTAATTGTTATTAAATACTTCTATTAAAGCCACTGGTTGCCCAGTCTTTGACTGCTTAAGTCCTCTAAAAATAGCTATTCTACTTGAAACGACTTCACCTTTACCCTCACGACCAAACTCGTCCAATGCTTTTGATTTCTTATACTTAATCAGCATGCCTGGCATATTAGGTCTAAGGTTCTTTAAAATAGCATTTCGTCTTTCTTCAATGTTGTATTTATTAGTTGTTGCAATATGTATAAACAAACCCATGTTCTTTTGTGTTTCTTCATCTTCACAGTCAACTAATAAATGAAATCCTTCACTTTCATACTGTACCATCATATCTGCAATGACCTGTAGTACATTAGGAAGAATGACTAACTTACCAATCTTTAAGATGAACTTGTCCAACCCCTGCATGTTATGTATTTCTCTAATTGCATAGTCCACATAATTTAATGTGTTTGTACTTTGAATCTGACTGTACTTTTTCTCCAACTCAAGTATTGCCACACCCTCAGGTGTTACATCGAAAATTGGAATAAGTTCATTTCCATAATGCTCTATCTTCTTTTCTTCAGGTGTTTTTTCTCTTGGTACTTCGACTACCTTGTTTCTAATACGAGTTTCATCAAGACCATCAATGATACACATCATCTTAATTCTATTTACCATTGATTCGGAGTTTACAAAAACCATATGTACATGCTTGTCTCTCAACAGTTTCTTAAACTCTGGACACTGCCAAGGGTCTACTACATTGATATTTGAGAAGTCTATCTCAATATCATCCTGTAGTTCTCCCAATGCATCATACACCTTTCCCCAACCTTTATCTTGTGATATGGTGTCCACTTGATACAATTCCTTAAGCTTCTTACTTACCATTCTACTGAACCTCCGTATATATTAACTTGTCCGACTTAAGCCCATTCAAAATACCTAAGTTTTATCCTACTTTCTATCTCCTATTATTTTATAATATTTTTATTATTTTGTCAACATTTTCCATGAAATTTTTTAAAAAATATTGAAAAATTTCATTTAGATATACGCTTATATCGTTATGTATGTCTATTAAAAGTCAAATTATTCACTTTATTTCAATGTCATTTAATTAAAAATTATAAGTTCTAAAATTACTAATTAAATATAAATTATTTAGTGTTTTGATTACAATAAATTTTACTATGTATTAACTATGTTACATGCTATGCTAAATTTACTAACTAGTTACACATATGATGTTGTTATTATAAGTAATTACCCATATTATACACTATTTAATCTTAATTAGATACTGTCATAACAAAAATAATGGCAAGTACTCATACTGATTATACTTGCCATTACTACTTATCTACTATTCAGTAATAAATTGAGAAGCATACTTATATGCTTCTTCATAGCTGTTCCATTTTAACTTGTCTCCATCTCTAATTTGTGTATTGCCTATATAAGCATACCAATGATTTCCTAATGGAAACCTTTCTATTCGTATGTCTTGCTTATGAAACTCTGGAAACTCTATTTTATCCCTTTTGCACCATTGCTTATAAAGCTTTTGTTCATCCTTGTTACTATTGTTATCTATTGCAAAATATCCGCCATTCTTATTTATTACTATTGTATTACCCTTATTTATTTCACTAGTTTGTTCATTTAACACTTGTTGTCTAAACCTATCCACTGCTTCAAAGGCATTTAAACCTCTGTTACTACCATACAAACCTATGGCTGTCTCTACTGCTCCTGCATGTTTATTCCCATATAATGTGAACTCTTTACTATTTAGTAGGTTATTCAAAATTTCTTCCCAATGACTTTCCATTGTCTCTGTATAATCTTTCAATTCTTCTAATGTACTAATTTTCAAATACCAACAACTGTCAATAAATACAAATGTATATTTCATATAATATTCTATGCTCCATCTAAAATATCAACTAGCTACCACTAATGCACTGTTTTATTATCTTAATTTACTTTATCATTACTCTTATCACAATCTAAGGTGTCTATCTTTTTATTGTATTCATCCAACTCTTTCTTTGAGTCTCTCTTTGATTTTAGTGACACTACTAAAATTAGTATTACTGCTGATACTATAATTATTATTGTTCCCATGCTTAAATTTTCCTTTATATGTTTTGAATTACCAATGCTTATATTTTTACTCACTAGACTATACTTATGTATGCTATATTTTCAAATATTTCTCTTTATCTTTTTATTTAATTGCATAATCAAATTATTACTTGTATCCTTTACAATTATCATTGATATTCCATGATATATTTTGTCTCTATTTTTACTCACTAGATATATTAAATGTATATATTTTACTATGTAATTACTATATCTCCATATACCTAATTGACTATACAAAATATTATTTGATTACTCATTAAATGCACTGTATATTCATACTTTCTTACTGTTTTTATATTTTAACAACTAGATAACTACACTGTCTGAATAAATTACATTATCTTTTAAAATTGCTTTTATTAACTGTGTAATTCTTATTAAATAGTGCTAAAATATACTATTTATATCAGTTATTACCTCTCTATCTTCCTTACTATCTCCACTATTTTCATTGTCTGTATTATCTGTTTCAATGACATCTTCATTACTAAGTGTCTCTTTACCCAACCACCTTAGTATTGTGTTCTTTCTTTCAAGATCTACCTCACTTAATTTAGATGTTTTACTCATTAAATATCTGAAGTATCCAACTTCTTCAAGCATATTATTCACTTCACTTTGAATAGTAGCTAACATATGTTTACTATATGGCTGTATTATCTCCATGAAGTCATTAAACCTTTCCTCACTTAATTCACTTACTTTCTCATATGTTGGAATATTTATTAACAAATCTCTTTTATTTATATCAGAGACTTCTCCATACAAATCATTGAATCTATTAAACTGTCTAATAAATGCATTTCTTATGTCTATCTTTTCTTCACTTAAACTAATTTGCTGATGTGCATTATAACAAAATAGCCATGTTATAAAATTTAATTCTTCTCCCCTATAATTAACCGTTGTAAATACTTCTGCTATCTTTCTTTGACAGAATGTAATTCTACTCCTACCACTGTTCATATCAATAGGTGTCTCACTACTTTCATTATATCCTTTTACAATGTCATCATAATTTCTATTACTATGAGTCAAATATTCCATTGTAAAACTATTTATAAAACGTGCTCCTAATATAACTTTATACACGTTTTCCAATAATTTTAATCTTTCTTCAGTATTATAATTACTGTCTATTAACCCTCTTTCAATTACCTTATCCTTATCAAACTCACCATCACTAAAACAATCGTCATAATACTTATGAAGTGCCTGAAACATTCTCATTTTTATTACCTACCTTTCATTATTGCCTTACTAACTTTAGTAAAATATATCAATTATTTTATAATTGTTTATATACTAATTTATCAATAACTTCACTTAATCTCAATTGTCAATTACTCATACTTTTAATACTATAATTAAAAATCAAATGACAAATCAAATATAATCAAATATTAACAATATTTTAATTGATTACTTCCAAATATATTATTGATTACACTCAATATTTGAATGCTATTACTTTAATACTATTTGTCAATAAAATTTATATCTAATTACTTATCTTAAAAATACAAATCTTTTCAGCATAACAAATGACTTTACCTTAATTTTCCAATCATTTTTTAAATTATAAATGATCATACTCATACTTATATAACATTAACAAAAATCAATTGTTCTAATCATAAAAAATACAAATCTTTTCAAATTTCTAAATGACTTACATAAATTTATTATATTTATAATAAAATATCATTTGTATCTAAATTTTATCTGAATACTTATTAAATTTTATAAATGATATTACTTATATTTTACATTTTCAATTAAATATCAATTGCCCTTTTCAAATTTCTAAATGACTTTTCAAAAAATTAAAAATCTTTTCAAATTTCTAAATGACTTTTCAAATTTCTAAATGACTTTTCAAAAAATTACTGAGATACCTTAACAATATTTTTAATGTATCTATATAAAATAATTCAAAACCACTTTCCTATTAACTAGTTATATAAAGGTTTTATCAATATAAATCAAAAATCAAAAATTATTAACAGTGCCTAAATTACATTTTTCACAAAACCACCACAAAATTTTCTTTCACTATCACATTCCACATTTACCCTACTCTTATTTTTTCGGGCTCAAATCTCTATTTTTCCTTAGGGAAATCACGCTTCTGGAAATCTTCTCACTAAAATATTAACACTTCTTAACCAAATTTTCAACAAAAATTTTAACACTTAATTTTTAAAATTTCAACATTTTTATTTCTTACTTAATATTATATCAATGCCTATAAAATATAACCATTTAAAATTAAGTGCTACTTAACATTTTCTAACTAGTTCTTCTTAATGTTTCACAATATATGAATAATCTCTAAAATTTAAAATTCAATTCCTTTAAATCAATGTATCACAATTTATTTTTATAATCTTACAAAAATAAAATGTATTATAATTATTTCTAAAATATATTTTTCTTTAAATGCCTATTAAATTCTATTCTAATATATTCATTAAATTTAGAATGACTTTAACAAAATTTATTCATTACTTATATCTTAAAAGTGTCATCAACAATTTTATTTTTAATCTTATCTTTTAATCTCAAGACACATAAAATATTTATCATTTACTTTTCCAATCTTAAGTCTATAATTACTTTCTACAATATCTTCGATTAAAATACTTTGGTTATTCTTTATATTTCTTATTTTATCATTTATAATATAAGCCACATTAAATTTATCATAAAAACTTACATTATTTCCTTTTGTATCTATCATTTCTATATCAATATCTGCCTCACAAAAACAATTGACATAAACTAATTTATCTTTTATAAAACCTAAACCATAAATGTCTGTAGTTATCTCTATAATTGTATTACTTCCATTATATCTACTATATCTTTCATAATTTATACGTTTATCATTTACAATTACTTCGTAATCTTCTATATCTCTTTTACTTACAATGTCTATAAAGCCTTCTATATCTATACTATCTATGTCTATCTTATTATTCAAAATTCTTATATACTTTATATTGTCTACCATTATAGTTTCCTTTGCCTGCTTATAAAATTTAATTGATTATATATTCCTTAATTTCTATATATCATATTTTATAATTGTATATTACCTAAATACTCATTGACCTAACTTAAATACTCATTGACCTAACTTAAATACTCATTGCTCTACATTACTATATCCATTGTTATACTAACAATTACTTACTGCCCTATTGATATATTATCATTGCTTATATATCCTTAATTTTATCTATTATCATTTTTATTTGTATCATATAATATTTACTCAATGTATATCTTTCAATTAGTCATTGTTTAACCCTTATACAGTCATTGCTTTACTATCAACTTATCATTGCTTTACTATCAACTTATCATTGCTTATACACCATTAATTTTATATATTACAACTTTCCAACTGTACTACCTAACAATTATTCATTGCTCTATTCCCATTTTATCATTGCTTATAGCTAAACCACCCATTGCTTTAACTCTATATGGTCATTGCTCAATATACAAATACTAAACCAAACCTGTGCTTATTTGATTTTTTACATAGTGACTCATCAAATATATACATTGCTTACCACCTTTTCTTTTTCAATGCTTTTAATCTATTATACATATTGTCTATTATACTACTATCTAATACTTCATATAACATACTAAAGCCATTACTACTTCTGGTAATTTTACAACTTATATTATCGAAGTCATCTGTATCCACATAAGGTGCTACATTCATACCTTTTACTATATTAACTTGAATATTAAAATAAACCATTGACATTAAATTATATTTAGTTTGTATATCATACTCTTGTCCAAATGAATCTACAAGAACAACTTTGTCTATATACTTATCATTACTTGACATTATTAAAAATGATGATAGTCTATCCCCTTTAAATATAAAATTCACACCATAAATACTAAATGTAGTAATATCATTTTCTACTTTGATATTCGTTATATCTTCACTGTTTGTACAATCAGTAATTGTATCAATTGTTAAATTATCTATACTTATTTCCTTATTATTAAGCTTAATACCTCTTATGTGGCATGCCATTTTAATTTATCTCCTTTGCTATCACCATTTTATTTTTATTGTATTTATCTATTATTTTTATTGCTCTTATCTTTTATTCTCTTTGCTATTTCCTATTATATTGGTCTTATTCTTTTCTTAACTAGTATTATTATCTGTCTATTATTCTCTTAACCTTTTATATTTATTATCTATATTAAATATGTATATTATACTAATCTACTGTATTATCATATTATAAGTATTGTTTACTTTAAATATATCTTTACTCTTAATTTTATCAGTTTGCATACTAAGTCTACTTACAAGCTCTATATTTGTCTATAATTAAATTGCTTTATTCAAATATTACATTTATTTAAGTGTCTATCACAAATATTTTACTGTATATACATAATTCTGTTTGTATTATCAAATTATTATAAAATATATTGTTTATACTTATTTGTCTACTTAATTTGATAACAAGTACTTAACATGTTATTATAAATATAATTTATTTCAATATATAAAAATAGGTTATGCTTTACACATAACCTTTTATTGTTCTATCTTATAGATATAAATGTATATGTTATTTTTAATCTCAATGCTACATATACTATTAAACTTTAAATCCCTTACAATTTTTCTATGTAATCAATCTTATGTAAGTTTATACTATTTAACAAATGGATTATTGTATATTTTAGATGCTTCTATATTTTCTACTCTTATATCCCCAAAATATCCAAATGCCCTACACTTAAAGAATGTTTGGCTGTGGTCAAATGTTTCTTGCACCTTATCATAATCTTTCTTGTATACCTTAATCTTAAATGTTACTATTTCTGGTATTAACCTAACTGCTAAAAACCTTACTGCTTCATCTTCTTTTTCTGTCATGAACACACAACCATCATGTCCAGCCTTTAAACCATTCTTAAGTATGCTTGTTAAATTTTCCTTGGATGTTGCGTGATAAAATGTTTTCATTTATACCTCCTGTGTATATTACATATATAATTGAATGCTACTTTAGCAATAGTATAATTAGTTTTACAACTAGTCTTTATGATGTATATATTGTTTTTACTCTTTGACTGTTATTTAGTATATCATATTTTTACTAACTAGTCAATTAAATGTATATACAATTTATTAAAATCAACAAAATTATATTTATTTAAGCGCTGCTTTATTGATTATAGTGTATACCAATTTTATACACTGATGATACACCTAAATATAACTAACTGCTTATACAATCTTTAGTCTTTGTCTACACATAACTAGTCTAATGGCTGTTTGATATTATTTCAAATTACTATTACTTTTGAAATAGTTGGATTTTACTAACTAGCTATATTGTATGCTATAATTTTTCTAACTGTATTACTCAAATTACACATAATAATAAATGACTTATTTATTTTATGTAAGTCATTTATTATAGTTATGTTATTTATGTTCAAATCTATTTTGCTTATTAAGTGCTGAATGTTATACTCTGCTTTATTAAACAAACTGTTTTTAGTTTAGCTGCTTCATACATTTTATCAACAAGTATTGTACAAGCATATCATACTTTGTGCTATCTGATTAACATTCTAATTTCAATTGTACCACTATCAAATAACACTATGTTAATATTAGTATTATTTATGCTATCTTCTGATATAATGCTAATTCCAGGTTTTCTTTGTATATTTCCCATCATACATTGTAAATTGATATAATTTCTTTATTCTGTGCTTCTAAATAGAAATAATCAATTGCTTTTTCATTATATATGCTTATACAAATTTCTCCACAATCTCTTACCTTTAATGTTGCACCTTTTATTTTATTGACTAGCATACTGAGCTTACTAAAGTCATTAACATTAAGTACCCTGTATTGCTTGTAATCTGAGTGAAGTCTAAACCTGCTTTCTTTGTTATGTAATTTAACTACTAATTTACTATATATCATATAGATGCTGTTTAATCTAAATATTAAAGTTTTTTATAAACTTAAGCTGATTAAACTCTCCTTTCTTTAATGCTATTTTATATTCATTAAAGTCATCTCCTGTAAGTCTGTATCTTTGGTCATACCAATAGTCTATTCCTGCATTTGACATTGAACTTATTAGTATATAGTTTTCTAGGCTTATGCTATTGTTTATTTTACTATTGTATAAATACAAATGTTTAAATACATCTTTATCACATGATTCTAACAAAATACTGTCAGGGCTTAATACTGAATATATTGTCTTGATACTGTATTTTCCATAATATGATAGGTACTTCTTGATTTTCTTCAAGCTTCCTCTACTTATAAAAACTTGACTGTTTGCCTTTTTATATACATGTCTTTTTCTATATGTATGTGTTCTTTTACTATTTATCAACTGTCTTTTAGTTTTCTTATCCTCTGTATCTAGTAGACTCTTAAGTAGATTTTCCCTGCCCTTATGCCCTAAATGAAAAGTTATACCTGTATTTAACATATTCTGCATGTAGGTATAAGACATGCCACTGTTTACTTCTCCAATAATGAACTTTTCTTTATGTGGCTTAGTGTGCTTAATCTTTTTATCATTACGTATGTTTTTCATATGTAACTTGATTATTCTTTTTCTTCCGTTCTTATCTATTACCATTAGGCTGTCATATATCATATTTATTTCTCCTAGTATATAAAAATTATTTGTATTTTACCATTACTTAATGTTCTTGTGGCTATTTCATAAGGTCCTATATGTATATTATAATGACTTACTTTACTAATGAAGTTCTTTTCAATCTCTACGTATTGCACTGTACACATACCTAACATATCTATTTTTAATAACGTATTATACAAGTTATATCTTTTTATATCATTAACAAAAAAGAATCTTTTCATTAATTCTCTGTTGTCAAATGTAATTTCTATGTTATAATTAGTCATACCAATGAATTTTAAACATTTAACCCCACTAACCCAATCTTTGATACCCATAAACCAATTTTCAAGTTTATCTATTCTTCTAGATGCTGAATCATCGAGTAGTCTCTTGCCAAAGAAATAATTGAGTGTAGCAACTGTATTTGTATCCAGTAACTCTGTAATATTTATTTTGTGAATTTTTCCTGTGTCATCTACACACTCTATAGTGTTAATTATCAATGGTTCCATGTGTTTATTCTTACTTTCTAAGTTTAATTGTTATTACAGAAGTTGTTCTATAATTTTTAATTGCATCTTTTATTAAACCCACTGCTTTTTTATTAAGTATATCAGAGCATTTAGGTTCAAATTCCAATATACTGTATATGCACTCTATTTCATAATTCCCAACAGTTAAAGGTTCAACTGTTTCTTCGCACTTTTCATATGCTACTGTTGTAAACTTTATTGTGCTATTATACTTGCTTATTTGTATGTTCATTGCATTTATAATGTCACTATCTATACCCAAGTCTAATGCAAAATAAGCATCCATGAACTCATTATGCATTTTAATGTTGCTTGTCATCTTTTGAAGATTATACAATTCACTTAAACTTTGTACTACACCTAAATCCCAATTTATACTTATCTTATCTAATAGGCTATTAGATATTTCAATTCTTGCCTCGTTATCTTCGTTAAGTCCAAGACAAAATATTGATTGTATATCGCCATTGTTTATCTTGTTTAAAGCTCTTTCAATGTCTACATTATTAAAATCAAATAGTATAATTGATTTACCATCTGCTTTATACACTAAACAATTTTCTTCATTCATAATACATATTGCTCCTAAATTTATATAACTAGTTTATAAATTGTATATCAATTATATAAAAGTGTTAAAAATTAAGATTACCTAATTATAGGTTGTTACTTGTATTTTTCATTGTTCTATGTACTGTCTATATTAAATTCACAAATACTATCTTTATAATAATGCAGTTATACATATCACAATTAACTATGAATGTATATGATAATTATGAAATATTTAATTAAGTTTACAATGCATATTGTTTTATTTTATGCTTTTACTATCTCACATTTATTATTTGTATGCTTACATTAAAATCACAAAATACTTTAATTACATAATGCATGAAAAATACATATACATGCTGATTGATTTCACAATTAACACATATATGCTTTTATTAAATACACATTTATATATTATTAACTAGTGTCATCATTGTATCCTAATGTCTCCACCTCTTGCGTGCATGCCCGCATAAACCTCACTGATTGCTGACTTTGTAAGGTCTTTGTTGTGATATTTACATTGAATGTAGAATATGAAATCTTTCTCCCTTTTTACAAATGTGTGTCTAATGCATAAACCCTTATAATTATTCGCTTTTACCAATTTTATACATTTTCTATTCATTTTTCGCAAATGGGGAGCTTATTTTTTACTAAGTTGTCGTGCAATTTATTAGAATGAAATTTTTGAAAGGCTACTTCACTTGGATGGTGAGGTAGCCTTGGATTTTATTTCAATAACTCTTCAAGATATTCTATTTCTTTTTCTAAAATTTTAATGTCATATTTTAGTGACTCATTTTCCTTTTCAAGTGCATCCGTTTTTTCTCTATATGTTGTTTTCTTATCAGAAAATGTTTTTGAATAATTCGAGCCATGTCTTTCGGATAATTTTTGATACATTCCTTCTTCAAAAAATGCCTTCTCACATTCAAAATCTAAGTTAGCATATTTTTCTTGAAGCTGTTTGAGATTTTCTTTTCGCTCCTCTAAACATGACTTGATGATTGCTGTTCTATCCATAGTAATTGTCCTCCCAATTATCCATTAAGGTCTAAATTCAAATTCAGCACACCTCATAGCTTTACTAATTGTAACTCCCTTTTTACAAATGTGTGTCTAATGCATAAACCCTTATAATTATTCGCTTTTGCCACTTTTATACATTTTCTATTCATTTTTCACTAATGGTGAGCTTATTTTTCATTAAGTTGTCGTACATTTTATTAGAATGAGATTTTTGAAAGGCTACTTCACTTGGATGGTGAGGTAGCCTTTTCAATTTGTCCCTGTATTATTAATAACCAATTACTTCTTTTGATACTTCATTAATTACTGATTGAGGTATCATATCAATGCTTACTGTATAGACTTTGTTCATACGAGGATTATATATACCTAGATTCTTTATGCTCTTAAACTCTTTATGAATTGAGTGCATACCCATGATATAATATATCAACAACTGCAATGTGTATTTTGGCTTTGGTTCATCCTTTGACACTTTAAAATCCCATAAAGTATCTTTTGTTAAATAGTCTCCATCACCAGTAGATATAGTGTCTGTGTATCCGCCTTCAAATGTAAATCCATCTTTTGTTATAGGTCCGTATTCTTTCCAAAAAGACAAACTACGATTAATCATTGTTACAATGTTTTCAATCGTATCTTTATCGGGGTTAATTTCTTCTACCGGCTTATACCCTATTACGCCAGCTCTAAAACAAACATCGTATCCTACCAATTTGCATGCATTTGTTATGGATTTATTATCAAGTCCTTTTATATCTGCCAATAGACTTGTAGCATTTTTCATTGACGATTGCTTTTTATTCCCTGTAAATAAATCCAACGCCATAGCACCTTTTAAGGATATTGAAAAGGCTTCCTCTTTTTGGGCACCCATCATAAATCGGGTCATATAATCAACTGCAAGACCAACTAAACTTGCATGGATATTCTCATTCTCATTCAATGTAATTCCATCATCAAGTTGGGTTATCACAAGTTCTTTTTTGTTTATGTAACCACCACGGGGTTGTTTTATCATGCTAATTCGTTTGGTTACTGAATACATTCGTTTGTACCTCCAATATTCTCATTATGCAAATCATATACTATTTTATCATATGACAAGAGGATTGTGAATGATTTGCTTGTATTATGTTCGATTATTTTCGTTCTTTGATGACTGCTTCTATAACGTCTATGTATTTTTGTGGTAGGTTGAATGCCTTGTAAAGTTCCTCATCGGTATAGATGTGGTCAAACTTGCCAATTGGAGGAGCTGGGACAAAACGGAAATTATCATTTGTAATTATTCCAGTAAGCTTTGTAGGGTTTATTGCAACGAAAAATCTTGTAAATTTACAATTTAACCATGATATGAAAGATTCACACTCTGCTTTACTGTCGGAGCTAAATGAACAAATAGATGCATTTGAGTGTTCAATATAAATTCCATTGTCTTCCTCTATATGACTTTCTCCAACAAATTGAGTTTTTCTGACTGCAATTTGGGTCGACAATCCACCACCAGGCACTTGTGTATTTGTCCAAACTTGGAAATGATTATATTTATATTGGTAAGGAAATGTAAATATGTTGTAATTCCCAAGGTATTTTACAATTTCATTTCCAATGTTAAATAATGATTCTCTATTCTTTATGCTACGCTTTTCACAGCTATTAAATGCTTTAGTATATCTGCATTTGTTTTCTATAATGCACTGCTCGTGGTTGCATTTATCTAATAAGTACCATGTAATACCATCCACTTGTAATATATCAAATACATCCTTGCATGCCGGATAGAAGCAGACATAACTCATGTGTGGTACGTATAACTCCCTAAACTGCTTGTAATTGATATTCTTACTTGCACAACCACTATAGTCGTCTGCGGTTGTCTGCCACTTAGCTGGCGTTATCATTACTGTATATTTGTTCGATATTTTATATCCTAGATCTACAAAGTCTAAGTCCATGCCTTTATTATATGGTGGGTTACCTATGACTACATCAAATTTCATTGTGTTGAACTCCTTTTTCATTTCATCTATTAACATTTTATGATTGTTATTTAGGCAAACTGTTCTGTATTGGTCAAATGCCCCAAAACATAAGATATGTGGATTATCTACTTTGAGTGTGCCATAAACTGCTCTTACTGAATACATTTGACATTGACCATTTGGAGCAATGCCATATAGCTGATTATTGGTGATATATTTATATCTTTCTTTGTCATCTGGAAATGATTCAATCATGGCTTTACTGTTCATAAGTTTTTCTCTTATGCTTGTCAGAAAAATTCCACTCTTGCAACAAATGTCTAAGAACTTACTCTCTGGTATAAAAACCTCATCCGGCAATAGTGCCACCATGTCTTTTGCTATATTAGCTGGAGTTACTATTGAGGTGTTATTGCCACAGTCGATATTGATTCGTTCTAACCCTAACATTTTCATTGTCTTAGGATAAGGGTCTATGTATACTTTGCTTTCCATAAAAAGTTCCTTTCAAAAAATAAATTCTATTTTCTATATTGAGGTGTTGAAAAAATGGTTCATAGACATTATCTAAGGTGTGTACTCATTGCCTTAAATGCACAACTACATGATGTGCAGACGTAAAAATATTTATAGGCACAAGAACAAAAATAGATGATTTTGAAATAGTCTGAATATTTCAAATATTGTCAGAAAGTAGGTGCCTATGAATACAACAGCAGTCGAAAAAGGATTACAGTTTGAAAAAGCTGTAGTAGATATGCTTAATAAGTGTGGTTTTAAAGCATGGAGGACAAATCAATCAAATGAAGCTGACCTAGAAAGATATAAGGCTGGCTTTGATGGTGGTGTTGACATTATTGCAACATTTGATGTGGTTAAACCAATCTGTAGAAATGTATGTTTCTATATTCAGTGTAAGTGCCATAAAGAATCACTGACTAAATCAGCTATCAGTGAGGTATATGCTGGTATGCATGCAAGAAAAGGAACGACTGTCACAAGTCTGCCTGTGGTCTTTGCAACTTCGGACGCATCACAGGAAACTATGCAATTTGCCAAAGACCTTGGTGTTGAATTATTCCTAAAAAATGAATTTACATTAGTCAAAGATGCAGAAGCTGGTCTGCCTGTGCCTTATGGTAATTATGGAAATCTTATGCGTGTTATTCTGTACCATTACACAAAGGATGTTGTATGGATAAAGACCTTACCAGAATCACAACCAGCTTTAGGGGTTCAATCAATGCGTGACAGAATGATTGATGAAGCCAACCTTGATTTTGAGCAGTCACAAACTTATCTTGATAGAGCCTCATCTCTTGAACGCAGAGCACAGGAGCAAAGGCAAAAGGCTCTTGATATTCAGAAAAGTGCAGTCTATCGTGCATTACAGGCTTGTAACTTTTCCCAAAAAGAACATAAGTGGTCAAGTGCTACTACAAGTACGCTTGATGATTCTGGTTAGTTGGTAATCTATCAGAAATACTCTTGAGATTCTTAGCTGATAGTTCGGACTATTATGATTATCTCAAGGGAATAAACAATCTTACTGATACGCAAAAGCAAGTTCTGTATGAACGCTTGAAGTCAGAACTGCCTATGACACAATCAGCCGACAAACAATCTTTGTCTTTGCCAACTACTGCAAATACAACAATTCGTACTGCCTTACCGGATTCGGACAAGCCTACATATACGATTGATTGTTGTCTGCATTGTGGTTCTACTGCCATAAAGAAAATTGGCAAGACCAAAGGTGGAATGCAAAGGTATCTCTGCAAAGATTGCCATAAGTCATTTACTGAAAACTATGGTCTTATTACACATTATTCGCACTTATCAGAATGGCAATGGCAAGAAGCTGTGAGGGCTACTGTTGGTGGTATTTCACTTACTGAGCTTGCTAAAAATATCAATGTGTCAACTAAAACTGCATGGTTATGTAGGATGAAAATATATGATACCCTTAAAAATATCTATGGTTATTGTGATACTTTTAATAGTATCGTTGAAGCTGATGGAAAGTATGAACGCATTTCTTTCAAAGGTTGCAAAGATAAATCTTTCTTTATTGATAAACTAGGAAGACTGCCACGACACCATAGAAGTCATGCCCAGCGCATTGCTTATCTTGGTGATGATTATAAAAAGCTGTTTGTTGAAAATCCTACCATGCTTAAGGAAATGATTTATAGTAGTCAAAAACGAATGGTCGGTAGAGATACCATTGACATAAACCACCAGCACGTTTGTATACTGACTGCTATTGATCGTAGCAATAATATTTATGTTCAGCCTGTTTCTGCTGGCTCTGCCAAGTCTGGTACTGTGTATGAAAATCTGCATTCACGCATTACTCGTGAGGCTGTGCTGGTTACTGACGAATATAACAGTTACAAATATCTATGCCACAAAGAATCTATTGAACATATTGTGGTCAATAGCAAATGCCATTCTTATGGAACTTATAGTCTTTCAAGAATCAATGCGTTGCATAGTTCTATGGACAGGTTCCTTGGTTCAAATGAATATAAACCAGCCACAAAATATCTGGACTTATACCTTATTATGTTCTGGTGGCTTGAAAAGAATAAGGATGTTAGTCAAATTATTCTTTGTGAACAACTATTCAATATATTGCTGGGGCGTGTTAGCTACACTGTTCGTTCAAAAATGATGAATGTTACACAAGCAAAATTGTCAGCTCGACCGCTCCCTATTGATGGTATGGGGTACTATTAAAAATGAATAAACCAGCTACTTTTGTGGTAGCTGGTCTACTTTGAATTGCCTTTTATAGCTTTGTTGGAAATTGCCCTTTTGTATCTAGGGTTATTTCTCGATGCATTAAATCACTTTGTGAGACTTGGTTGACTTTTTCACGCAGTTCAATGTCTGATATATTGTCATTCATTATATCCCAGAGCATTTGCACTTGCTGTTGAGTGGTATAATTTTTGTACCTTTGTAACCACCAAAAGAGCATTAAGGTTAAATCCATATACTTTGTATTAAACACTTTTCCTTTGGTTCTATCCATATAGGATGATAGTGCATTATGAACTGCATTTACCTTTGCTAAATTGTATTTACCTCTTGCGTGTTTGTCTGCTTTGACGACTTCATGCTTTGCACCTGTTCCATAAGTAACACGATTATAAGCATTATGGTCATCAGTCACCAACACATTGCTTTTGTCTGGTGTAAACCTTGGTTTAAGTTTTTCTTTTGCCATTGCTTTTTCAAGTCTGCCAACGCTTACAGGCTCAAGATAGAGCTTGCCTGTTTCATCAACCAATGTCAAAATACATAATTGCTCATTGGATATACCACGTTTCATTTTAGGGTCATCTGATAACAACTCGGCAAGATACTCTGGTTCTTCTCGTTGTAGTTTCTCATATAAACCAGCATTCTCTAACCACTCAATTTTTTCATAATAAGTATAATGATGTCTTGGCATCCTACGAAGTGTATAGATGAAAAATTCTGGGTCACGTTTACCCTTAAAGGCTGTACGCGTGTAGTATTCATCTGCTTGTGTATTTACTCTAAACAAGTCCGTATATCCATACATGGTCATTATGGCTTGGTTGACTTTAGTCTTTGCAAGCCAGACTGTTTTTGTAGATAGGTCACAATTCTTTGCAATCTTTGATATTGATAGTTCCTCTACAAAGCCTCGCAACATTTCTTTCCATGTATCCTCTGAAAGATGAGTGTATCGAAGACTGTCCCCATAGTTTTCAGACCACGAACTATTACAATCTTTACAACGATATCGTTGCAATCCCTTTGCAGTTACTCCATTTTTCTTGTAATTCACTGAACCACACTTGATACAACAGTAAACCTTTGATGTTGAAGAAGTGGATTTAGGTTGTGGTTGAGGTGTTGGAGTGTCTCCATAAGTCTGTCTTAATTTTTCAAAAAGTGCCTTTTGTTCTTCTGGTGATAAACCACTTAAAATTTGTTGCAGTTCTTCATTTGTGAGTGCCATAGTATGAACCTCCATGTAAAAATAAAATTCATACTCTCTAATGCACTCTATGAATATAAAAAGGCTCTCCAGATTATCTGAAAAGCCTCTTGGGATTGTATTTGAATTGGGACTACTTGATTTTCTAATTGCTTACGCAATTCGTGAAATGTATAATTATACTGTTGAAACACTAGACACACAAAGGTAAATAGGGACAAATCTTTGTATGTCTTTCCAACTACACTGTACTTGGCTATAATGTCAACTCCACCATCAAAGCCAGCCTTGTATTGCTCTGGGTCTGATTCATTTGCTTTGTTGGTTCGGTATGCAGTTAAACCACATGACTGTAATATCTCGACTACTTTGTTTTCATATGCTATTCCTATTTCTACTGGGCTTTTCTTCATAAGCACACCTACTTTCTGACAAAAAGGTGAATTGTCTGAATATTTGTCTCTTGTCTGTTTTTTAATGTACTTTCAATACTTTTAATGAGTCCGTTCATAGACTTAGGTCATTTTAAGGACATGAGTATGCAGTTTTTCTTTCAAAACCTCTGTATAAATTCAAAAAACCTAAGTGCTTTTGAAAACACTTAGGTTAGAATGGAATGTCTATTATAATTTTGTTGGAAACTCTCCCTTGGTGTCTAGGGTGATTTCTCTGTTCTGTAATTCATTGACTGTGACTTGATTTACCTTTTCTCGGAGGTCAATGTCTGGTATTTCATCATTCATAATCTTAAACAATGCTTGTGCTTTTTCTTCGGTGCTATATTCTCTGTACTTAAACAGCCACCAGAAGAGCATGAGATTGAGGTCAAGATACTTTGTTGTATAAACCTTACCAGCCTTTGCATCCATGAATTTTGATAAAGCACTATGAACACTGTTGACCTTTGCTAGATTGTATTTTCCATTGGTATGCTTGCTCGCTGGAACTACTTCATGCTTGGCTTTTGTTCCATATAAGATTCTGTTATATGCGTTATGGTCATCAGTTACGAATACATTATGTTCATCCGATGTAAATTTAGGTTTTAGCTTGGCTTTTGCCATTGCTTTTTCTAAGCGTCCTACGCTGACAGGCTCTAAATACAGTTTGCTATTTTCATCTACTAAGGTTAATATGCAAATTTGCTCATTGGAGATACCTCTTTTCATTTTAGGTTCTTCTTCTAATAATTGCTGTAGGTACTCTGGTTCCTCACGTTTTAGCTTGTCATATAAACCAGCCTGTTGTAAATACTCCACTTTCTCATAATAATTTCTGTTGTGTCGTGGCATACGTCTCAATGTGTATATAAAGAACTCTGGGTCACGTTTACCTTTGAAAGCTGCCCTACAGTAATATTCGTCTGCTTGAGTTGTTCCTTGAAAGAGGTCACTGTACCCATACATGGTCATTATGGCTTGGTTGATTTTCATTCTACATGACCATGCTGTGCTTTTGGATATGCCACAATCCCTTGCTATTTGTGGTAATGAATGGTTGTTCACTATTCCTCGTATGATATCAAGCCATTCATCAGAAGTCAGATGACTGTACCTTAAACTATCTCCATAATTCTCTGAAAATGTTTTACCACAATCCTTGCAAATGTATCGTTGCATACCTGTTGATGTAGTTCCATGCTTCTTATAGCTTGCACTTCAACATAGAGGACAGCAGTAGACTTTTGAATTGCCTTGCTTAGGCTTGACCTTTGGCTTTGTATTCGTTGATTGTGTAGGGTTTGTGATATTATCTACTTTGATTTGCCTGTCTAATTGAGATTGAAGCTGTTTTCTTTCTTCTGGTGTTAGATTATCAAGAATTTGTTGTAGTTCCTCATTGGTTAATGCCATAATAAAAGACCTCCAAATTTTTATTTTGAAGGTCTTTGCTGGGGATGCTTACAAATAGGAAACTCTATATAAACTCATTTCTCCACACAAAAATAGGAAGCATCTTGGATAAGACACTTCCTTTCATTTGTTGGGTATGCTGTTTATGATATTCATGCAATTCATATTTATTCATTGGATGGGAAGGGGAACACAATTACGAAAAGGGACATAAAATATCTTGTATTCCCTTTTTATCTGTATGCTATATCTTATAGTATCCTTATCCATACTTATGCTTTTCCTTTCTAATAACAAGTCAAATTTATGCCTGTTAAAATATACCAGTTTATAATTAATTTTATTGCATATAATAATACTGCAACTACAAACCATATCTATTTCTAAAGGAGGTAAATATGAGATATAATCATAGTGTAGGTTCAAAGGAAATCAAGAGTGCATTAAACAATCTTAAGACCGAGGTAGCTTCTGAGTTAGGTGTAGACCTCAAGGCTACTAACCTTACTTCCAAGGATGCAGGTCGTGTAGGTGGTCAGATGGTTAAGAGACTTATTGAAAAAGCCGAGAACCAGATGAAGTAGTTACAATCAAATTAACAGGAAGGCTCATTTTACTAGCCTTCCTGTTAATTACTTATATACTATTCTCTTAAACCACTCATATATGCTGTATATTATATCAGCCGGTGTTTTCCTATTCTTATTACTAGTCTTAGTAATGTCTGTATTATCTTCATCTTTACTATTAGTATTCTTGTTATTCTTATCTATATCTGCTTTCTCCAATTTCTCACTGTTATTTGCCTTATTTGCCATTTTATATATTTCTTCCTTAGGCATTCCTTTAATCTGCACAGGCTTATTATTAACAATTTTATAAGTTGGTAATAAATTATTTGAAAACCAAGTACAAGTTATAGTTGAACCATTTCTTTTTGCATTGATTACATTATTTTTATTTATAAGCTCTATTGCTTCACTTCGTGTTAATAGCTTTATCATGTTTGTGCTTGATTCAAATACATATTTGTCTATCTTGTTCTTATTCATGACTTTTCCTATTAAAATCCATGAATCCATAGTATACACCTCCAAATTAAATTTATAATATATTAGTAACCTTAAGCATAAAAAATGGACACACCCTGTATGGATGTGTCCATCTTCTTAAGACTTTTTATTTAGTATATTCCAACTGATACCTCGTATAACGCTCCGTCTTTAAAAGAGAAATCAGCTACATATGCGTAATCAAACTGTTTGTAATATTTAATTTCATATGTACCATACTCTTCAGTATTGTCATACTCAACATCTGGCTCACCAAGTACTGCTTTAACATCATCAATAGTTGATGCTTGATTTAAACCTGAACCTAAGTCAACATTTGCCCATGCTGCTAAGTTGTCATCACTAAAATAATCAGATGCATAAACATCGGTTCTGTACAGTTTGCAATCACTCATAGGAATTGCAGTATCTGTATCATTATAGAAATAGAAGTATACTATTCTATAATAAGGGTCTTTTGATATATAATATGTTGTATAAGTGTAATAATCAGGGTTTACAACATACTGCATATCGCTTTCATCAAATTCATATCCAAGTATTCCTTCAAGTGCAGTTGCAGTTACTGTTCCAACCTCAAGCTTAATACCATTATAGACTATTGTACTTGGGTCAAAGTCACCAGCTACATCGTTACCTGTATTGCCAACTGGCTGATTTGATTCAGTGTTTGATTCAGTATCATTACCCTCAGTATCGTTATAAGTGTAGTCAGTACCATTACTCTCTGTATTGTTAGAATAGTTGTAGTCATAATCATTATTACTATCCTGTTCATTGAGTACATCATGTTCTACCCCATCTACACCAGTAAACTTCAAGCTGTTAAGAGATACAACACCTGTTGCAAACAATATTATCCATAGTATAATACTTATTGCAGCTATGATTGTACCTACAATAGCTCTCTTCTCACCTCTGTTCTTCACAATTGCAATAATGCTGCAAATTAAACCAGGAATTGCTAATACAGGACCACAACATATCAATGATAAGATTGATAGTATCAACCCTATGAGTCCTATTGTAGATTTAGCAGGCATTACTGGATATACAGGCTGTCCGTAGTTCATTTGCTGTTGTCCGTAGTTCATCTGACCAACATTTTGCTGTTGGTAATATCCCTGTTGCTGACCATAGTTCATTTGCTGATTCTGACTATAATTCTGCTGATATCCCATCTGTTGATTTTGTTGATAGTTCATTTGACCAGTGCTCATATTTTGATTTTGAGCTTGTGTTTGTCCAGGATTTGTATTCTTTGACAAATTAGGCTGCTGGTTATTACCCATGTTTTGTTGAGGTCTTTGAATATTAGGATTGCCTTGTGGATTAAATCCACTTGCACCATTATTACTCTGACCAGGTGTACCATTACTAACGTTCATGTCTTTGTCTCCTCTTTATATTTTTTATTTATTATAATAACATGATACTTAAATAAGAAAACTAATTTCTTAAATGTGTACCCTAGTATCAATGCTATAATAATCTACTGAAATTTTATAAAATTTTTGAATACAGGTCATCACTGCAATGTATATTCAAATTTTACATAATGTATCACTTCTATGTAGTTTCTTTATATTATGTATTTATTATAATTATTTATAAGTTTATGCACAATTTTTATCATTACTTATAATTTGTCATACACATCTATTACATTCAAATAATGCTTGTTTATGTAATGCTCAAATACAGTTACTTACATTGTTCTAAATTGATTCTATACAAGCCTGTATAAACTCTGCTGTTCTTGGACATGCTTGTCTTAATTGATTAGGTTTTAATAAGTACATTGCAAATGATTCTGCAAAATATTCATGTGCTGTGTTTACATTATTTATATGAGTTCTATCTATACTAAGTATATTTGTATATTCCCCACTCCATATTGAATAAAACTCACTCTGTGTTCCTACTAAATCTAAATGTAAATACCATCCAAGGAAGTGTCCTACTTCATGAACTATTGAATCTTTAGCTTTATCTCTATAGTCTATTTCCATATCTACACGAATATTGCCACCTGTACTGTACATAGTAGATAAACCTAAGTAACCTAGGTTACTCCTTATTGTTATTGTGGACCCTGAATTGATATATGCTTCTTTTATATTGCTTGGTATTATATTCCAATAGTTATTCACATCATTCATAAATGAATTACTTGCATTACATTCATTTTTTATAAAAGAATCATATGTAGGTTCCTGTACTTCAACTGCTTCTATTTGCTCATTGTACTGTGTTTCAATTATTTGTCCAAGCTGTATATTAGTGGTTTCTACTGTTTCTTCTGCTACCCTTTCAGGAAATTCTATCTTATCTCCTTCAAATTTTGCTGTTACTACTGTGTAATCTTCTGTATAACTTTGTCTACTAAACTCAATATATCTGTTAATCTCATCTTTCTTCTTGATAAATTTATTTACTGTGTTTAATTCACATTTAATAAAGTTCTGTTCATTTAGTACTGTTTCTTTATTTACAACATCTGCTTTAGCTGGTTGCCTAGCACTTACACCTATTAATCCACAGGCTGTTACCCCAATTACTGTTGCCCTTAATATTCTAGTATTTATGTCATTATGCTGAATCATTGTCTTATGTTACTTATATGCTCCTTAATAATTATTAAATATAATCTTATTATACTTAGTGTTAGTATTTTAGTTACATATTTGTAATTTCAATGATACATAATGTATATTAACTAGTTCATATATTGCTATTTTTTACCTTACACAAAATAAAAAGCACCCACCAACATTGATGGGTGCTTTGCTTTAATTTCAACTTACTCAGTTACATAAACTAATTCACAGGTGCTGTAGTTGATGCTCCAAGATGTTACTTTCTTCTGTGTTTCCTCGTCAAGGAACTCATTGATGATAGCATCTTTTGCTTTCTCAAAAGCCATCTTTGCTGATGTAAGCTGCTCCTGATACTTAGCTACTACTGGACTATCAATTACTTTTGTATTGTTGTCAAGTGCATGCATATCGAACAGATTTGTAAGTACTGCCTGTCTAGACTGTACTGCACAATCTAACTCCTGAATTGCATCTACTCTTTCTTCTGGAAGTTTAACTTTAATTTCCTTGTTCATTTCTTATGTCTCCTTGTCTACTTTTTATTTATTAAAAATATACTTAATATAATATTATGTATATTTCTAAGCATGTTTACTTATTACATAAGTTTCTTTCTTGCTTCTTTTAACTTATCTAATTTAGCCTGTGCCTCTTTTTCAGATTTGGTTACTTCGTTAGCAGTTGCTTTATGTAACAGTTCTTTTTCTTTGTTTGCTATTTCTTTTGCTTCTTGCTCATTATCTAGGTCAAAGAATACTACATCCTTAAACTCGTTGCTCTCCACCTTGTCTATGAATGCTTGGTGTTTACCTGTCTTGTTTACCTGACCACCTACTGCCTCTGTAAGTGCTACAAGTTCATTATACCACTCTTTTCCAATGATTGCTACTGCCTCATCCTCAGGTAAATAAATATTCATTGGTATTCCTTTATCACCTGAGGCAATGTGTTTATTGATATAGTAGGCTGTTGCTAAACTCCTTGCTTTGTGCATGATACATGTAAAAACTGTTCTCTTGTTTACTGTACCAAAGGTTTGGTAGTTATAACCTGAGCACCAGCCACATCCTTTTGCTACTGGACAATACCAGCATTCATCTGTGGATTGCGAACGTCTTGTTACTGCATTCATACAATCAATACACTTCTTTTCATCAGGTTTTAGCATTAATCCTGTATGTATATTTCCTATTCTAAGTGGCTTTATATTATTGCCTAAGCTGCTTTCCATGTATCTGATGCATGGGTACAGATAGCCATCTGGATCCATACTTAGCATGTCTCCTGTGCCTCCACACCAGTTTTTGTTGTCTGTGCAAGGCATTGGGTCACCATTTAATGTTAAGAATGATATTGCATAGTCGTTCATATCAAAGTCCATAAGTGTTTTATCTGTAAACTGTTTTATCTGTTTGTAACACTCTGTTGCGTGCTTTGGTTCCCAACCATCTTCATAAACAAAGTTTGCATTTATGTCTGCATATCCATCTTTTATCATTTGTTCTAATGAATCTGCAACATAGGTGATATTCTCAGGTGACATTGTTATTTTACTTCCCATATAGTAACCCCTTGACATCCAATCAAGAGCTGCTCCATGTGCTAAGTAATAACTTGGTCTACCATCTGGAAATATTCTACATTTATCATGTAATTCTTGTACACCATCCACTGTTACTGAAAAGCTTATAACACCATTATTCTTCTGTAAGAACTTTTGTACTCTTTCGTCATGGTATAATACTCCATTGGAGCATATACTAATACAAAATCTATTAGCCCATGGATGATTGAGTTTTATTGCTTGTTCTCTAAAGTAGTCTACAATTTGATCAATGAGTTCTATTTCAAGGAATGGTTCTCCACCTATAAACTCTAATACTATTCCAGGACTTTTTTCTGGATTGATGTAATCGTGGAAGCCATCTTCGCCACTGAGTAGCTTATCTACTGCTAACTTTGCATCTTCTAACTTCATTCGTCTGGTAGATTTGTTAATCTGATAACAATAGGTGCATGCTAGGTTACATTTGTCTGTTACTTGGAATGTAAAGGAACGAGTTAATACACTTAACTGCCCATCTATTCTTTCTTTTACTGTAGTTGACTGATGTAACTCTGGATACATACGTGATATCCATTCATTAAACTGTATAAACTCATGCTTTTCTACAATCTTTTTCTTCATGTTATTACTCCTCTACTACTTCTGTTGCTGAATATATACCAGTGATTGGATTCATTTGTACATATGCTTCAACACTAATTCCCAATGTGTTGAATATTGACGTTATTGTTACCCATCTATTTATGTACATGTCAATTAGGTCATCTTCCAATCTTTTATATAAAGCACTATCTAAAAATTCAGGATTATCCAAATTTTTATCAAGCATAAATGCTAAGTTTTTTGCTCTCATGTTTATATCATATAGTACTCTATCTATTACATACTTGTAATTTCTAGGTATTTCTGTTGTTTTTATCATACTTATTAAGCCTCCAAATTATATAATAAATTTATTATTATATACATCATAGCTGTTTTACAAGATAATAGACCTATACCTTATGATATAGGTCTATTATTAAATGTTAGACATTCACTGTTTATTGCTACATGTTTCTATTTATTGTGCCATGAATTGATGCTCCGCTTGTTCCTGTACATCCAAAGCACCCATTACAAAATCCAATACAACTTCCTACACATAAACCTGTACAGGCTCCATTACAAGATGACTGTTCATCAACTTCTCCTGTCCTCTCTTCTTTTGATAACTTTTCTACCAAGTCTAATAGTTCAGCATCAAAAGCTTCAGGAATTGTATCTCCGCGTACTACATATCTTAAATCTTTGTAGTCACATATCTGTAATAGTAAATCTATTATTTTCTTTCCTTGTTCCTCTGTTATAGGTTGTCCTTCTTTAGGTGTTTCAGTGAAATCATATTCTTCACTTGCAAACTGTTCAACTGAACCATTGCCATTTCTACGAGCTAACTCTGCTTTAAGCTTTTCCTTAAGCTCAACAACCTGTGCTGCTGTCATTGCCATAAGTCATTACCTCCAGTTCACAGTTTATTAACCCCAAGTTGACTTAACTGGTGCCCATTCTGCCCCGTTCCAGTATTTCATTACTCCACCAACAGATGTATCAATCCATGTAATTGACTTATCTAAAGGAGCCACCTTACCTACATATTGCTTGTTACCTTCTGTTTTAACCTCTGTTGTTTTTACAGGAGCTGCTACTGCATCAATTGCTCCGCCAAACTTCAACATAATGGCTGCAGCTGCTGCTCCCACAGCAGTTCTCTTTAAAAATTCTCCACGTGACATTGTATTATTTTTCTGATTCATTTCTTTTTCCATGATGTTTACCTCCTTTAACAAACTTGCATAATATTATACTTACTTGGTATAAACACACCATTGGAATCGCTACCATCATTTGTGACACTACATCAGGTGGTGTTATAATTGCTGCTACTATAAATATTACTACTATAATGTATGATCTAATCTTTACCATTATGTTAGGTGTTAAAATACCTATTTTTGTTAACATTATACATATAAGTGGCATTTCAGTAACTATGCCTATACAGCATTCCAATGTTATGAACAATGTTATATATTCTTTTATTGAGATTTGAGCTGTTATTTTGCTTGCTTGTCCAGTTTCATATAAGAATCTATATACAAATGGTAACAATATCTTATATGCAAATACTGTACCTAACACAAATAACACAAGTGCTATAAATCCTATAAAAAGTAACTCAAAGAATGACTTTTTACTAGAAAAAACAGGTGCTATGAATGCTATTATTTCATACACTATGATTGGTAAATCACATATTATAGCCATAACACCTGCTATTCTAAGTTGTTGTATCATAACTTCTTGTGGAGCTAAATAAACAAAATTGTAACCAATTTCCTTTCCCATTGTTGTTATTAGTTCCATAAGCTTATCACTTTCTAGGTAAGCTGCTATAAATACAATTACAAAGACCACTAAAACAAACAGCATTCGTTGTTTTAATTCTTTTACATGACCACTCAAATCTAACTCATTTGGGTTTTTCTTTTTCCTCATGTTTTTAACTGTCTCTCTATGTTATTTTTCTTCTTTATTATCTGCTGATTCATTTTTCTTGAACTCCTCAGATAATTCTTCCTTTGCTGTTTCAAACTCTTTCTTGGCAACCTTAATTGATTCCTTACCGTTCTTAAACATCTTAGGAATAAGTGTTGTTCCAAACAATAGGAGTACAACCACTACAATAATAATGAGTTCTAACATACCAATTCGCATTTCTTTTTTCCTCTACTTTCTTATTTTTGTGTTATGTTATTCTTTACTTCGTTGACTGTTTCCTTAACTTCTTCAGTTAAGTCCTGTACAGGTTTAACTGTGTCTTGTAAGGGTTTTGTAATAGGTTCAACTGTTTCTTTTACAGGATTAACAATTTCATTGTTAAGTTTTTCATTTTCTTCTTTTATTATTTTCATTGCTTTACCAAGATTTGATGCTAAACCTCTTAGCTTTTCTGGTTTAATCAATGCTATTGCAACGATTATAATAACTATTAACTCGACTAACCCTATTCGCATAATGTCTGTTCCTTTTCACTTATTGCTTAATTAAAAATTTATTAAATCTTTTAACAAATAATCATTAAGCTTAATCTTCTGACCAGTACTCCATTGAAATAGGCTCTATTATTGCTCCTATTACATCACTATATTGGTCTGTATAAAACGTAAATGCATAAAAGTAATCTTTTGTTGAATCGAGTTTCAAGAAATAAGTATACTGATCAGTGTCTTTTAAATCATCATGTGCAAAGAATTTTTTAGTGCATTTATCATATTTATCTGCTGTGCCATATAACTCAAATACTTTGTCTATACTATCTCCGAGCTTAATGCCTCTTACTGTACTCTCCAGTACATCACCATCATCTGTAAATTCTCCTGACATAATCATAGCTGCATTGTCTGCAACTATATATGCACTTCCATTGTTTCCTGCTTCTATATATTCTTTGTAAGTATTATATCCAAGGAAACTAAATGCAAGGTCTTTTTCTGATAGTGGTTCTCCATTTTCTATATCTGTTGCTTCTGCTACTTCTGTTGCATCTCCAGTACTTTCTACTGCTTCTGTTGTATCTTCTGTACTTTCTGTACTTTCTGTACTTTCTACTGCTTCTGTAGTCTCTTCTATTGTCTCTGTTTCATTTTCAGTTGTGGTATTCTCTGTTGTTTCAGTGCTTTCTACTTCATTTTCAGTTGTACTTTCTCTGCTTACTAACTCTGTTCCCTCTTGTGGTAACACTTCATTATCTGTATTTCTGCTACTCTTAACTGCAAACAATATTCCTGTTAAACACAATACTGCTAATACTATGACTATTACTATTTCTAATTTCTTGTTATCTTTTTTCATTGTATGCTTTCTCCTTTAATTTTATGATATATTTTATTTTTGTATTGAAATTTCTTATATAAAACTAAGAATATAAATACATATACAGAAGGTTCTAATATAGAAATACCAATTACTTGTATAAATGTCATATCTACATATAACTTGATTATGAATACTGATATTAACAAATTTCCAAGTACTGATATTATTAAATCTCTGTTTGTCCTTTCCCACCATAGCATCAAGTCTATCATGTCAAGTATACACATAACTGTAAATGTTATTGCTATAATTGATGTAAGTATCATAGACTCTTCTGTATGTTTTTGGTCTAACTGTACAATGTTATTATTGCCTATGCCATATGTATATACTGTATTACTTATCCAATCAACTGCTGATGTTACAAAATAAAAGGATAAAATACCTATAATTGCAAGTTTTATAAGAATTGATAAAATGTGACAATTATCTATTACTTGCTTATATTTTATCCTAGTATACTTATGTTTTTTACAATATTGTCTTATATAATTTTCTATCATGATATTAATATCAATAGTGCTGCGTTTACTATAAATATAATTGCTGCAACTATTATAGCTCCTATTAAACCTGATGCACTTGATTTTCCTCCAAGGAATTTTACTACATTAACTATCGTTGCCCAAACTGCTAATAGCATGAATGCTATTGGTGGCGATACTGCAATCATTGCTATTATGAGTATCCAACCAATTGTACTGATTATCTTACCACCCTTTGACATTAGGAACAATAACAGTACTGCTCCAAAGCTATCTTTCTTAGGTTCTGCATAATATTGTTGCTGACCATTGTACTGTTGCTGCTGATTTTCATTGTATTGCTGTGGTTGCTCTACATACTGTTGTCCAGTGTAATATTGCTGTGTTTCGTTGCTGTCTTGTCCTGCTATTCTCATTGTTAGTACTCCTCATTAACTGCTATTTTTATATGTTCAGGTTTACTTATTTCTTGCTTAGGTCTTAATATCTTACACTGAGTGCTATCAAGTACTAAACTATTTCCAAGCCCTACATTACTCTTTGTACTTTCTATGTCTCTCATTGTTATATTCATATTATGCTCTGCTATAATATTTTTAACAAGTGCTTTATCATCAGTTGCATTATAGATACTTGCTAAAACCTTTTTGCTCTGCTCATAAATCATTTGTTCTGCTGCTAATTTTATAAGTACTTTCAATCTATTGCTTGTTACACATATTCCTTTGTATGTTATATTTCTTTCAATATCTATGATATCGTTTCCAACTCTTAAACTTCTTACAACCTTTTGCACAAGTTCCATTTCAACTGACTTACTGTATTCTGTATTTATAGAAAGTATATATTCTATATCACTAGCTGTAATACTATATCCCTGCTTGTCTAACACTTCTTTTATGTTGCTATTACTTAAACCAATTGAGTTGTAATTTACAATATCCTCGGTTGTAAGTATAAGTTCCTTATTCTTATTAATTGTTTCATCTGATGTTGCTCTATTGTACATGCCACAAACTGCCTGTCTTGACATATGTATATCATAATCTTTTGCAAGCAAATCACTTATATTTTGAAATGACAATCCATTTTCTTTGAGTTCTATTATTGTTGATTTTAATGCTCTTTTGTCCATGTTTGTCATCCTTTCTTCTAAATTTTATTTATTATATAAATCTGTTCCAGTATATGTATTCTATCAACTAGTTTTTATCTTTTCTTATGTCCTCATGTATAAATTTTGTTTGCACACCTAAGTCTCTTAGTGTTGTAACCACTGCTAAGCTGTTCTCTATTTTTCTTCCTGTTATTACTATTTTATATTTATGTTTGTCTTTTATACTCAATGTTATATCCTTAGATGGTAACCCGTATATACAGTTTATATTCTTAGTTGATAAAGTATAATCTACCACTTCATTTTTATTGTGAATGCTGATTGTTATTATATCAACTGCTGAAAGACTTTTTCTATTTGCTTTAGCGCTTATTGAAATTGTTTTTGTTCTACCGAGTCCAAGTGTAAAGGACACTACTGCAAGTATAATAAAAACTACTAATTGCTTCAAACTTGTGAAGTTCTCTCCTAAACCGAAAAATAAGGTTGTACATATATTTATAATAATGCCAAATATAGAAATTGCACTAATTCCTATCAATATTGCATCTGGTATTATTACTCTTTTTATAGATGCTTTCTCTTTGTTTAATATTGTCATTTCTTCATAGCTACCTTTCTACTCTACAAGGTTTTTCAAGGTTTACAAGTGAGTAAAACAAAAGTTCGTTGCTTTCTTTGCTATTCTTCATCGTTGTCACTGTTATTCTTTTGTTTTTCATCCTTTATTGATGTGTATAAACATAAACCACCTATTGCTAATACAAGTATTATTGCTATTGCTATCATGTTTGTTCTCCTTTTTATTTTAGTCCGTTTATTAAGTCAATGCTTTTCTCTCTATTTAATCGTTCAAGCATCATTTTATTTAAGGTTACTTCCATTTTCTTTGTGTCTTGCTCTGGTTTATTATAAGTTACTGTTCTGAACCCTACTAAACTTACACTTGTTATGACAACAACTATCAATGTCTTTTTAAGTGCTTTCATGTCTTCTTTTCCCCCACGTTTTTCTCTTTTCCAATGCTGTTCACAACTTTTCTTATCAAAATCAAGGGAGTAAAACAAAAGTCCGTTGGTTATGTGCTTTTATTAAATGCTTATTACTCTTAATTACTCCCACAACTTTTATTTTTTATTTATTATCTTATAATAGTATGTACTTACATAAGAATATTTCTTGATATTAACTGTTGTTTTAGTCTATTTGTGTTAAGTCCAAACTGAATATTGTACAAACTAAACTTTTATTCTTGTCTAAGCTGAGTTTTATTGCTTCTATTGTTTCTTCAGGTGTTTTAAAAAATGCTGTATTGTAACTTACACAATCACTATAGTTCATCTTGTTAGTCATAAATTGTGGTGTTCCTATATTATCTGCACCTGCTACTGCATAAACTGTCTGTATTCCTTGTTCTTTCAATTTATACAGTCTGCCCATAATCTTTTTACGCATCTGTTCTGAATGAATATAGCTAGTCTCTCCCAATTCATCTGCTATGATATTTAGGTTAGTGTTATTGTTAATAAGTACATATGCCACTTCATTAAATTTATGAAGTTGTTTTTCTCTTATTTCTTGTAGTCTCTCTGATATATCTATGGTTATTTCACATATTATTGCTTTGTAGCCTTTTACACCTAAGCTCTCTTTGTTTTCTTTGCTTATTCTATATGTATTATTACTGTCTGATACTATAAATGCAAGACAAGAAAAGTCAACTCCTATTGATCCCATAAACTCATTCTGTGTATTGTTCTTTGTGTAAGGAATGCTTAGACTTTTCTCACTTTGTTCTAGTTTCTTTGTTAGTAAGTATTTTATATCTATGTCTCCGCTTGTACCTATTTTATAATATGCTATTACTTTTATTGTTGGTTTACAATTATATTCACAGGTTGTTGCATTAACTAGGCTAGATGCTATTACCTTGGTTATAAAGCGTCTTTTATTAAACTGTATCTGCTCAATTACTTTCTTTTTGATTGTACCTTCTATATTATCTGTTGCCTTTTTATGTACTCTTGTTTGTAATTTTTGAATTGAAATGCTAAAGTCTTTAAGGTCTGATTGTTTCTTCACTAACGTAAGTGCCTCTTTAGCTTCGTCTAAGCTATTAAACCAATCTGCTTTTAATACAGAGGTTGTTACCTTAAGCTCTGAATTGTTAAACCTGTTTACTGCTATGTAATTTACTGTTTTTGCTTTACATATTGCAATGTAGTATCCCATTCCACCCACTGTATCTACTAGTTTTCTTATATTGGTTACAGTTTTACCTGATAGTCCTTTATAATATCTATTATTGTCATCACTTGTATAATATGCATAATGTGCTAACACTTCTTCATCGTTTATTAACTTATTTAACTCCACATTGTCTATATTTATAAGTTGAGTTGTTTTCTGCTCTTTTACTTCTTGTTTATATTTTTGCTCTCTTTGTTTTCTTTCTATTTGCATTTGCTCTCTTACATTATGATGATGCTCTAAGCTAGATGATATTTGTTTAAACAATTCAATTCCTTGTTGTTCTGCTGTTTTTAATATGTAATCTATATATTCATTGTCCAATTTGTCATAATATGCATTAATTTCTGCATTAGCTGTTTCTTTGTCAGATGATAATGATTTAAAGTCAAAGTTCTTATTGTTATCTAATGAAAATTGTATGATATCATCTACAATACTTCTTCCTGTTGTGTTCTGTATAAATTCTTTTAATGACTCAAAGCCAAAATCTGTCATGAGTTCATCTAGTAATCTCTTGTTCCTCTTTACCCTATCTCCTTGTTTATCCAAATCATCCTTAATTGCATCATATATAACTTGTTTTCGTATTTCATAAGTTTTTAATGCTTGTTTCAATAATTTATTATACCTTATGGTTCCTCCCTGTGCTCTCATAAGATTATATAGTGTATTTAGGTCACCATGATAAGTCTGTTCATGCATTTTCAATAATTTTACCATTATACTGTCTGCTCTTAATAAGCCAAAGAACTGCATATTTAAGTCTGATAGTTGTATTAAGAACTGTTTATTATATTTGTTTACGCCTTTAGAAATAGGCACTCTCTGCCCCAATTTCTTATCAAAGTAGTATCCATCTGTATAATTGTCAAGTGTATAATTTTTTACTATATTACATCCACTATAAAAGTTTACTTTAGAAAGTGCCATTGCTCTGATTTCCTCCTTTGTTATAATACCTATAAAATATATGATATTACAAGTTTTATACTCATTGTTAATATTAGCATAGTCCTTGTATTGCTAAAAATCTTAACTGCTCATATATTTTCTTAGCTGTAATAATTTTTACTAACTAGTTTTTATCCACCCTATCATTGCTGAATACCTTAATTTCTTACTAGTCATTATTTTATTTTAAATTATACCTTATTTTGCATAATTTGCTTATATTTAATAATCACTGCTGTTCTAATCTTGCTCTTATCTGATTAATCTTGTTTTATAATTCTCTACCAATAGCTGAACAAATGTTCTATTATGTATTTGCATATATAAAAAACAGACATATTTAATTAGTAATACTGCTATTCATCACTATTAAATATGCCTGCTTATGTGCTCACATTGCTTTATTTTTTATACTTATGAAAATTATTTTTCCTTATCTTCCGCCCGTGTTGGCTGTAGTTTTTTGTCTATTTTGATTTCCACACTGATATTAAAAGATAATTGAATTACCATTGACACTGCTTGACTAGTAAATGAAATTTCTTTTTCAAAATCTTCAAGTTTGATTAAAACTGTTTCTCTGTCTGATAAATTTTCTACAACTAACTCACAATTTATCAAATATCTATCAGAAATTGACCAATGTTGAATGTTTGAAAATCTAAGTACATTACCATTATGTGTCAATGAAGCATCTAACATTATAAGTGTATTATATTTTTGAATGTCTTTTCTATTAAACTCTCTTGCTGTTTCTCCTCTACCTACTGTAACAGTTCCACCATTATATACATGAATTAACTTAGATAAAGGTATCATAATAGTATATTCTTCACGTTCTACATGCACAGCGTTGTATTTCTTTATACTGCTCATTGCATCTTTTAATATTTCATATGCTACTGATACATTTTTAGCCTTGTCATCATCACCATTACAGTTGTCTGGATGATACTTAATCATTAGCTTTCTATATTTAGCTTTGATTGTATCATCCGTTTCAGCTGTTAAGTCCTCAATGCTAAAGAGTTCCAAAGATTTTTCTAAGTCCATTTTAATTTTCCTTTGCTAGCTGTTAATGAAATAAAAGTTTAAGCACTAATCCTAAAAGTACCATTACAATACCAATTTTGAATATAGGTACCTCTATTAAAGACTGACTTATTTCTGCTTCGCCTTTTCTCTTATATGTAACTGCTGCTACTAATATTAATATTAAACCAACTATTAAAACTGTGTAACCAATCACACTTAATGCCTGCAACATTTTTCCACCTCCAAGTTATTTTTATTTAATTAATTTTATATAATAGAAAGATATATAAATTGTCATCTGTCATTATATATGTTGATACCTATATGTAGTTAATTATATACTTTAGTTATCTATATTGTTTCAAGTGTTGGCTCTACAACTGTTTTGTTCTTTATCAATAACTCTGTAAGTGAATCGAGCTTATCTCTGTTGTCACTTAATAATTTAATAACATCATTGTTGTATTCTTCCAATAATTCATTACATTTAGATATTGTATCTTTAGATATTTCTTTTGTTAATCCTAGTTTTAATAGCTCACCCTCACTAACTATGTGTTTGTCATCAAATACAAAGGATGTTTGCATATTTATAATTATGCTAGTTGCTTTATCTATGTCATTCTGACACCCAGGTGTATGTTCACCAAACACTATCTGTTCTGCACACTTACCTGCAAGCAATACTTTAATATCCTTTATGTATTCACTCTTAAATTTTAATTTCTGTTCACCAGTGTCATCTAAGTCTGGTATTGTAACACCACCCATACCTGAACTGTATGGTATATTAGATACCTTTGCTATTGGTAACCCTAATAATAAACTTGTTAAACAATGTCCCGCTTCATGAACAGATACTATTTGCTCATCTCTTTTTGATGAATGTTCTCTTTTTACACCATCAGTGTGTAGCTGCATTACTGCTTCGTCTATATCACTATATCTAATTGTTCCTTCTCTTCCATCTTGTAATGATAAATAAACTGCGCTGTTTAGTGCTTCTTCTACCTGTGCACCACTCAATCCTACCATAAGTTTACTAACTCTTTCAAGTGTTATATCACTTTCTACTTTCTTTGATTTTAAGTATATATCTACAAGTTCCTCTCTGTCATTCTTATTGTCAGGCGCTCCTATATATAAGTGCCTGTCAAATCTACCTGGTCTCATGAGTGCTTCATCAAGGTCTTCTTTCCTATTAGTTGCTCCAATTACAATAATACCATTTTCTGTATTAAGTCCATCCATTTTCTGTAAAAGTGCATTTAATGTCTGATTATGGTCTTGGCTTGCACTATCTCCGCCTCTTCTACGTCTACCAAGACAATCTACTTCATCAATGAATACTATACAAGGTGCATTTGTTGCTGCTAATTCAAAAAGGCTTCTTATTCTTCCTGCTCCAACACCTACAAACACTTCATCGAAGTCTGAACCACTACAGCTAATGAATCCTACACCGCTTTCTTTTGCTATAGCCTTTGCTAGCATTGTTTTACCTACACCAGGAGGTCCAAATAATAACATACCTTTACAAGGTCTTGCACCTAATTTACCAAGTTCTTTCCAATTCTTCATCTGTGATATTATGAATTGAACTTGTTCTTTTGTTTTTCCCATACCTTTTATATCATCAAATGTTGTATGATTATTTTGATTTTTAATTAGTGTAAACATTTTTGTGCTTGCACCTAATATAGTTGTTGATAAGTAAACTGCAAACATTGCAAGTATTAGCATCATTGGCAACGTGCCTAATATATTTAATACTGCATCTGTTGCTGATTTTTTCTGTATAGATACTACTACACCTTTTTCCATAATATCTTGTAAGAAAGTATCACTATCTGGATTTAATGTTTCATATACATTACCATCATCTGTATAAATTGTTATAATGTTATCACCTTTATTTAGATTGATTTTCTTAACATCTCCATTGTCTATCATCTCATAGAATTGGTTTAGTGTTATATCTCCATCTATGCTCTCTGATAACTTCACTGCCTGAAATATACTCATAATTGCATATGCTACAAATATAGCTATGATTACTATTCTTTTAATGTTTATTACTTTTCTCTTTTTATGAGGTTTATTTTTCTGCTGTTGCTTATTCAATTTAGGCATTGTATTATTTCCTTTCAATAAAAATTTTATAAATACACTAAAAATAAGGAGATGATACTAATAGTGTATCATCTCCTTATAGTATACTGTCATTTTCTTATTTATTAGGTTTCCAAGGAATCTTATGAATGTAGCATCCATCACTATATTTTTCTTTTCTCATATCCCCATCTGTATAATCTCTAATAGATGCATCTACTAATTTAGAAGCTTTAGTCTGCATAAACTTGTAATCAAAATATATTCCAGGGTCATATCCTGTTTTAAATGTTACTGACGCTGCTCTACAAAGTATACATTGAATTTTTTCAAATACCTGTGATAATTCCTCAATTGTTGCCTTTCTTGTAATTGTTGCTGAATGAACAATTATCAGACTATCTACTGGCATATTTACGTTTTCAACTCTTTCTATTACTTCCTTAAAGTCAGTATCTTTGCATATTGCTATATCCTTCTTACTATCCATGTTTACATACATACAAAGCAACTCTGCAATATTCTTAACAGTGCCTGTCTCTATATCTTTAATTGATACAGTAACACTCATTCTATGATTTAATAGAAATTGTTGGTCACTTGGTTGTTCATTAGGATGACAAGGATGTGTTTCTAAGTTATTTATAACACAAATCTCTGGTCTAGTTACACTAGCTACAACTTCTGTCATTGTTAACTACCTCCTGCTAATTGTTACTCTCTGTCTCTTCAGTGCTTTCAACTTCTTCAGTTTCAGTGCTCTCTGTTACACTATTGCTTAATTCATCAGTATCTATTGTCTCTGATAACCAACCTTTACTGTCTGCATAGCTTGTCATTACGTTGTTTACCTCTTCTACAAGGTTATTCATAAGATTTGTATATGTCTCACCTTCTGTATCTGACTCTGCATCATATGTATACCAAGTATCATCTAATGTCCAATCATCTACTGTATCATATCCCTGAAAGAACCAGTTTGTATATTCAGTATCATCTATAACGTATAAACAATATCCGTAACTATCTTCTACATTATCTCCAATGAATAGTACCATTATAATATGTGGTTCCCAATCACTTATTGATTCTGTAATAGAATCTACCATATCTGTTGCAAATTCATCACTCACTGATGTATATAATAACTTAATTGCATCTTCCCCAATTAAATCAATTCTATACTCGTGACCATCAGGAGAATCTACATCATCTAAGTTCATTTCATACAGAGTTACATTGTCATTTCCAATTGCTGATACTGCATTTCTTAAAATAGATGCTATATCAATATCACTTCCAATTGACAATGTCTGTTCATCTGTGTCATACTTAAACACTCTGTCATCATTTAAGAATACCTCTGTGTATGTAGCATTTATATCCTGTGTGAAAATTTCACCTTTTGAGTTATACATATAATATACATATTGATCTTCTCCAGTCATTACCTGTGAGTATGTACTACCAGTTGTAATACCATCAATGTAATTGTTCATTAAATTTTGTGCTTCTTTTATCTCATCTGCATCACTTATAACTCTGTTAGGGTCTTCATATGTTGATATACCTGTAAGCACCTCAGTACTATCCTCTTTATTATCAACAACTGTTGTTGTGTTCATATCTGATGTAAGTCTCTGAATAGCTGAATTAAGTGTTACATTAAAAATACAGTAGCTTAATAATATACCTATTACTAAACCTATAGTAACCCATACTAAGTCATGCAGTGTAAACTTGTTTTCCTTATCTTCTTCTTTTTTGTCAGTAACTTCTACTGTTTTTTCACTCTCTTTATCAGATGCATCCTTCTTCAAATTAACTGTGTCTACTGATTTATCAGACTGACTATCATCTACCTTTATTGTTGCATTATCTTCAGATTGTTCTGTCTGTTCTGTCTCTGTCTGTTCTGTCTCTGTTGTGCTTTCTTTATTATCAGTCTTTGTTTCTTCCTCAGATATCTCAGTCTTTTCATCAGCTGTCTCTACTGCTACTGCTTCTGTCTCTACTGCTTCTGTCTCTACTGCTTCTGCTTCTGTTTCTGTTGTATCTACTGATTCTTCTATATTTATCTTATCCTCAACTACAGGTGTGTTTTTCTCACTTTCCACTGTGTTATTTATATTTTGTCTAGCTGTTTTGTTAGATTTTTTTGCCATTTTCCTTTAATTCCTCCGTTAGAATAATATAAGAGGGAATGTGCTTCCCTCTTATAAATGTTTACAACTATTATTACTGAGCATCAGCTGCTGTATCAGCTGCTGTGTCATCAACAGTTGTTGTGATTGCAGAAGTATTCTCTGCACCGATGGAGTCTACAGAACTAGAAAGAGTTGTTGTAAAGATTCCCCATCCGATAAGGATACCAATGATAACGCCTACCAGAATCCAAACTACATCTCTCATTGTAAACTTCTTGTCTGTTTTTGTTGTCTTTGCTTCTTCACTCATTTTGAAGGTCCTCCATTTATTTTTATAAATTTACCTGAAATTCAAATAAATTCAATAATTTATTTTAAAATGTACATATTTCGGTACAACTAGTTCTACTTAGTGTAATCTTTATATGTTACAACCATGCTTCCACCTAACCATGCTGCACTAGAGCTACTTTGTTCCATGTTATTAAAGTTCTTATTGTATCTATACATTTCTGCACTAATTTCATCTGCTCTGTTTAATATGTATGCCTCTGGTATATTCATATTTATTGGACTGCCCCACTCAAGCTGCCCATGATGTGCCAATATTATATGCTTGAGTAATGCAACTGCCTCGTGCTCACAATCCAACTGTTCCTGTGTCTTTACAGGTTCCTGTTCGTTTATCTCATTAATTTTGTATGTTTGATATCCTAATTTTAACTTATATGCCTCAACATCTATCATGCTAACACACATAGTTATATGTGTCTCTAGCGCTGATGCTTTGCTATAAGATGTTGAACCACTGGTTGTTTCTACATCTAATTCCTTTGTTTTTGCTATATCATGAAGTAATGCCCCGCTTAGCAATAGTGGTTTATTTATAAAATTAGGACCATACTTATTTTCCCAATATTCCCCCAAAATATCACATTGGTCTATTACTTCAGCTGTATGTACTAATAACCCACCTAATACATTATGATGCATTCCACTAGCTGCTGTCCATAAACAGAAATTCTGCCAATTCTCCACCAATATATTATATACCAAATCTTTGTATATTGATTCTGATATAACTGATAATGCTTTTTGAATAGTATCCTGTGCATCATCCATTCCCTCTGCCCATTCTATAAAATTAGCAGGGTCTTCATTGTATATATCAAAATTATATAATGTACAACTGTAGCCTGTAGGACTTTTTGCATAAGGCTTTATATCTATAGCTGCACAGTATACACCACCATTTTTCATCATTTCTATTTCAGAATCAGTGGCTCCAAACTTCTTTGCATCTATCTTAAAATCTTTATCACAAAGATTAACTGATATAAACTTTGTTACTCCATCCTTTTGTAATCGTACATCCACATCTCTTGCTAAGAATATACCAAAAACTCTATTGTTTATATTAGCTTGAAAATCTATATCTCTTACATGTGTATAGTCCATAGTGCCTTTTAATGACCTCCTTTACTTATAACTAGTCTAAGTTCAGAATAATAAAAATATAATAAATTAATAATTTCTAAATAGCATGCTCAAATTCATGTATATTTGTATTTAATATATGTTTTAATTTTATACTGATGTATGATTCTTTAATATTTTTGTTACTTTATTATTTACAACTTGTTTGCATACATACAGTTGCTATATGCTTTTATTATTTATTGCACATTTATTATTTTAATAGTGCTTTCACTACAACTGCTTGGTGCTAGCATGTTTTGTTAACTAGTTCATATATGTATAACTCTTAATTTTACTCTACAACTTCATAATCATTTTTTCTTTCTCCAAATTTTATCCAAACATTTGTTCTTAAAAAATTTTACCAAATTTTTGAAGCGTGACTGCCTATACAAATTTTCAATAATGATTATACCAATTTTGTCATAATGTATTATACTATCGTTCTGAAGTATTTTAAAATATTTAACCCTTACCACTAATTTATCAAACACAAATTTAATTTATAAAAATGCAGTAAATAAGCAGAGAGCTTCTTCATATAAACCCTCTGCTTACTACTAATTTAATTTATATGCTATTACCTAGGTTTGAATAATGACTTAATACCATAAGCAACACTGGATATTGCACCAACACCTACAAGTGTCAATCCTATTCCACCGTATAAAACAGTAGTAAATAGCTTAGGCTTAGGAGCCATAAATGCCTCCTTTGCTATTCCAAAGGAGTGCTTTCTCATATCCTTTGCATTTTCCTTAACTCTATATGCATATCCCTTAGTCATTTCTGATTTTCTAGGATTTATTACATCAAACTTGTACTGTAACTCTGATTTAACCCTTGCTTCTTGTAGTTCTTTCTCAAGTTCACCTGCTCTTGCTGAAAAGTCTGATCTGTTATGGTCTTTCCAACCAGTTGATGTATGTATTCTAAGTACTCTCAAGGATGGACTTTCTTGAAATATTTTCCATATATCACTTGCCTTGTCTCCATAGGTTATTACCATACGTTGTGTTGCTGCTTCATCAAGTACAAGCATTTCTATACAAGGCAGTTCTGTAAATAAAACATGAAAGTTTATCAAGTCATACAAAGTTATTCCAAGCTTATCATCAGTAAAGTTATGAGGGTCTACCTCAAGATTTTTTGCTAATATCAAACCATCTTTGATACCGAAATTATTTACTGCTCTAGCATCCTTAAATTGGTCTGCTACTGATTTTAACAAAGCTTCCCAACTCTTTTTATAACTATATGACATACCAAACTCTGTTTCAAACAGTGCTTTTCTTCTTCTTTCAATGAATCTCATTACACCATAATCTGCTTGCACTGCTTTTTCAGGTGTTATCTTAAATGCATTATGTTGCTGTGATGGTCTCATATTGGAAAATACAATGTTTCCATCCTTATCCATAGTGTATAATGGATTTACTACTGGCATATCTTGCTCAGGTTCAGAATAAACTGAATTTGAGCTACCAGGAACATCATTAAGCTCTATCTCCATTTCCTCCCAGCTTGCTGCATTCACTGGTTGAGGTTCCTTGTAAGTTTGTTCCTGTTGAACAGGGCTATCTAAGGACACACCCTGTTCAAATTTATCTGCCATTGTATTTAACATGCTAAGTAAATCAGCATCTGACATATTGTTATAATTAGCCATATTATTGTACCCCCATCTGTGATAATACTTGATTCTGGAACTCTATAAGCTGTTGAGCTGTCCAATGACGCTCCATACATATCTGTTGAGATAGTCTAAGAACTCTTGCTCCTATGTCCTCATTTGATGAAGGTTGTTCATTTTGTACTCCACCTGTGTCTATTGGATTTTGTGCATTCTGTGTAAATTCTGTATTACTGTTTGCTTGCTGTATTGCTACATATTTTGACTGCCATTCCCTCATCTGGTTTTCTGTAGGCATCCTATCATATTGTAATGAACCATCTTTAAGAGAATCTATCATTCCTAATAAAAATGAATAGCTATAATCTCCATTACGTCCAGCATTAATATTGTTATATGCATTTCCTATTACAGCCTGCTGTCCTAATCCTAATGACTCTGTTATAAACACATAATTTCCAATGAATAATGTTGCTAATGATAAGCCTCTATTGTTAGGATTATTAGACCTATCTGAGTAGTTAAATGAGTTAGTCAATAACTTTTGTGTTAATCTATACTTATTAAAGTAATTCATCAACACATCTGAATCATAATTACGTGCTCTTAATACTCCTACTCTTGTGAAACCTGGAATAGGCTGCTCTTTCTTTTGTTCTACAGGTGCTGTTCCACCAAAACCTGAGAATGCTTCTGCATCTGACATTGTTGATGTATTTGTTGATGGTGCATCCCCAAAATCTAAGGTGTCTTCATCACTGCTTACTCCTGATGGTCCATTCTTGTTTATGTCTGACTCATCCTCTCCTGATAAACCTGAAGGACCCATTACGTCGATATCTTCTTCCTCTTCTTCACTACCATTTAGGTTACTATGCAATTTAGCATAAGAGTTATCTTCTTCTACTATTGCAAAGTTTGTACAGTCATATATGTACTCTTTTATTGAAGTTGCATACCCTAATGTTGCTACTGCTTGGTTTGCATAATCATATGATTCTTGTAATAAATCAGCTGCTGATGCTCCAATACTTCCAAGCAGTTTCTTGATATATCCTGCAAGATATTTAGGACTATCAAAATCTCCATTAGGGTCTCTATCATCAGTTCCAGGTATTAAAGGTGTTGTCCAAACTTTGTATGGCTTAAATGTTGTTACTGCTGATGTACGCAAATTAGCTGAACTAGATATTGCCCACCAACCACCACCTGAGTTTACTTTCTTATACCAAGCTTCTTTCTGTGTATTGGCATCACCATAATCACCACATGCATTTGCTAGTGCGTTTCTACCAACAATCTTAGTAGACTTTAATGCTGCTACTACTTTACCAATTGTTGTTATCTTTTTATGCTCTTGTATCCATGTAGCTTCTTGGAATATGAATATAATATTCATGTTTGCCTTACCCATACTAATGGTACTCATATTTGAGGTAAGTTGTTTTATATCTTTTGTCCATTGTAACCACTTTTGTATATATGCTAAACCTGCATCATACTTTTCATTTCCTTCTTGGAACTGCTCTGGCTTAGCTTTTCCAAGGTCAATTGAGTAATACTTAGGGTCATCAGAACCTATTTCTTTTGCTCCAGTATGCTGTCTTGCATATTTAGCGAACTGCTCTCTCACAAACTTCTCGTTTTCAGACATGTCTGTCATTTCATCAAATACCCAAACTTGCCAATCGTCTGATGGTAACTTGCCAGATGCTCTATTAACAACAATAGTTGCACACAATTGAATTGACTTAAGATATCTCATTACACCTAAGAATCTCTTCTGACCATCAGTTGTAAAATAATCGCTGTCTTCAAAGAGTTCAACAGGACATTTCTCAATGTATCCTGCTATTTCATCAGGTGTTCTTATTTGCTGCCCATCAGCTGATACTGCATATGATTCCATGAATCCTGAGAATGGTCTTTTACCCATTGCTTGTCCATCAAATATGTAAGCCTCTTTACCCTCTTTCCAAGCTATCTCACCTAAACAAGCTCCGTTCTCAGGCTTACCATCTGTATAGAATACATGTTTTCCATCACATAATGCACTAGCAATAAGTGTAGATGTCATAACACCTTTACCTGAACGTGAACCTGCATAAATAGTGTAATTTCTTTTAAAAGGTTCTGCACTTCCCATGAAATCATTCCAAAAGAAGTATGTTCCATCTTCTTTTTTACCAAGCAATGCATTTGACCAAGAAGGTGTATTACCAGATTCTATAAGTTTATCTACTATTTCATATGCAAATAAGTCTGATGCATTAGCTGCAGCTTTGTCATACTCAATAGACAGTGTTAATACACCATACTGTTCAAAGTTATCATGTGCAATCTCTTTTACTTTTATACTATTGTTTCCTGCAATATTAAGCTCTGTCTCAAGTGCTGTAATTAAGCTCTCGCTGTCTAAACCACTTGCTGTACTAATCTTTATGTCTGTCTTTTCAGCCATGTTTTTCTTAGTGTTTATATTTCTTTCTTGGACAACAATTACATTTCTTAATGCCCTATTAACAGTTTCAATGACAGCAGTTGCTTTTTCATAGTCATCTAATGTCTTAACATTATACTCTACTAAGCTATCTACTATTAAATTCTTGATACACCATCTGTACCAAGGTTGAATCATGGTTTTAAAGTTAGTAAGTCTCTTAGATGATACCTCTTTATCTCCTACATGCCTCTTAGGTAAATTTTTATCAATCCACTCATCTGCATTAGCACACCCACTTTTTTCTAACTGTGTTTCAGTTATCCATTTACGTATGCTATTTTTACCAGTGCAGTATTCAATGTTTGCGCTCTGAAACTGCAAATGTATCATATGACATATAGCACTTTTCTCAACTAAACTTTTGAATGGAGGAACAGCTTCAAATGTACCTCTGTCATTTTCCATAAGTCTATATGTATCATTTAACTGTGGATACAACTTAGCTATTGTTTTCATTACTCTAAAGTCATATATACTACCACAGTCTGTACTTGTTCTAACTTTGTTACCCTCTCCAAGTTTAATAAGAGGTGTATTTCCATTATTGTTCACATACAAACCATCTTGTGGCATTGCATCAAACCCGTTTTTATACAAAGCTGTCATTATACCAACTAATGTATCAGTCACTTGGTTTATCTGTGCTTCATAAAGTTTTTGTATACTTTCACGTGATTCTTTCTTTGATTTATCTTCTACTTCCTCTGCACTATCTTTGTTATCCTTTGTGCCATCAGTATCCTCAATGTCAATATCATCAAATATTGACTCGTCTCCATCTGTGATGTCAGTATCTTCTAATGCTGGCTCGTCATTATCAAATATTTCATCTGTATTGATATCTATATCAATGTCTGAATCATCTTCAATGTCAATATCTGACATGTTAATATCAGATTCTGGTATGTCATCTATATCACTAGCATGTTCAATACCAAATGTTTGTATAGCTGTCTGAACATCTTCAGCTGATGGTGTTGAATTTATCTCTCCGCCATTTACTGTCACATCTTTAGCAAGCTCTGTGTATAACTTGTTAAAAGCTGATATACTTCTGTTTCCTCCGCAATCTTTTATTGCTAATTGTAACATATTGTTTAAATTTGTATATTGAACTAAATCAACAGGCTTTCTTGTTTGAACTAATGTTAAAAACAATGTTTTATTCATCAATACCTGAAAGTTAAACATGTTATCATTCACAACAGAATTGTTGTTCATAATTTTAGCCTGTGCAAGTGTTTCATACTTCTGCAGTATATCTAACTTAAGACTTTCTGGCATATTAACTGCTAAGTTTGCCATGTTTATACTGCTTAATAAAATTTGTTCTGATGTTATAATGTTATCCATTGTTTATACCCCTCTTTTAGTTAGACTTCTATATTTATTTTCTTAGCTAGTCTGCTACGATTAGGTTTTGTTATTCTTCTCAGAATTTTTTCTATTTCTGACTTAGGTAATCCAGCGCCATTAAATGCATATTGCCATATTGAATACATTGCATCCTCTCCATATTTCTGTTCTATTTCGAGAAGTCTCTTTTCAATATCTAGCATCTCAAAGTCTTCTGCATCTGCCTCGGCTACTTCCTTGGTTACATTTCCATATCTTTGCTGTCTTATTACATTTTTTATTTTGTCTGAGTATGATTTTACATGGTCTTCTAATTTATCAAAGTCAAACTTGTACATGAAGCTTTTTAATATGAAATTATCATTAGGATTAGCCACCTGGCTTGTCATGTTTCCTCTTAATGTGCAAGTACTTGAGTTTTTTATAATGTCTTCATTCAACTCAAACCATGTTTTATATGCTGTGCCACTCTGTTCACCTTCAGGTGTCTTCATAAACCCTACTGTTGCACCACTTGATGTTAGTTCCTCTAGGTTTGAAATAAATGTAATCTCCCTTAATCTAGGGTATTTCTTTCTTAAATCCTTTGAGCCTGCTGCACTCTGTGCTATGAATAGATTTATTGGCATGTTGTTTTCTGACACAAAATTTGCGTTGAAATTTGCAAATTTCATTGCTATCTGTGCTGGAGTTGCTCCATGCAATAATTCATTAAAGTAAGGTGCAACATCTGATGATAATAACACAGACCAATCAAAGTATATTTCTTCAACATTACTGCAAGCATAAGGATGCGAACCTATATTAAATGCACCTGTTATACTATACTGTGTTGGTGCCACTGCTCCTTTATTTATTGCTTTTTCCATCATATACTTATGGGTGTCATCCTCATAAGTTGCTATTTTTTCTGCTATTTCGTATAGTGTTAAACCTGATTCGTTGTCTCTTGTCTCTGATTGTACCCATCTATTACCAGATGTTCCACCTATTATTGGTCCTATGTGGTACTCAACTGTTATATGTTTTGTTGTAATGAATATTCTTTTAATATTGGTAGGTGAATTATAGTTCTTTGATACCTGTGCTCTGTATCCTGGGTCAGCTTCTGCTTTAGTTGTTGCCTCTCCACCTTCCATTGTTCCTTTATATCCGTCTACCTTTGGATACAAAGTAAATCCACTTTTTGTCTTAGGTTTGTGTATGTTATTATTGATTAAACTATTTAATGATAATGTTTTCTTTGCCATTTTTATAACAACCTCCTACTATTTTATAACCTTACCATTTCTATCAAATGATATATCCAGGTCACGATATGCACTCTTATCTAATGGTTCATGTGTTCCATCAAGCTGTTTCATTAAAAATGCATCGTCTTTATATAAATTATTTATTCTTTGTTTCCTTTTCTTCTTAGCCGTGTTTATCTTTTTCTGTTGCTTCTCTTTTTCTTTAGCTTGTTGTTTCTTAAGTTCATCACGTTGCATTTTTCTTTTTATAGCCTGCTTAAATATCTTTACTAATTCTATACAAACCAATACTGCAATTATAGGAAATACTATTTTGAATAGTATCCAAAACAGTTGCATACTGTTTAATACATCGTGTGTTGTGCCAAGCTTACCAGCGTTGTCTAATCCCATAAAGTGCTCCTTAATATTTTATAATTTGACACTTTTTAGGAAATGCGTCCTCCTTAATGTCACAATCAAGTGGAACTCTTGCTACTTTTAGTTTGCTACAATCTTTAAATGCATGCTTACCTATATATTTAACATGTTTTGGTAAATATACCTCTGTTAGTCTAGCACATCCTCTAAATGCCCCACCTTTTATTACTACAAGTTGGTCATCAAATTTCAATCGTGTCAGTTTTAAACAATATTCAAATGCACAAACTCCAATTTCCTGTGCTCTTGTGGTTACTACAGATGATATATTTGTTTGACTAAAAGCACATTTATCTATTTTTATTGCACTTGTTACAACAGACCCCTGTAACATTGATGATTCAAAGGCACTCTCCCCTATCCCTTCCTCGTATCCACTAAATCTACATTCACGTAATGAAGAATTTTCAAAGCAACTCTCTGGTATATAAGCTATTCCCATACCTAATGTTATTTTGTACAAGTCATCTGTCTCTTCAAAGCACCCTTCGTCCAAGCTCTTTACAGATATAGGTAATATTAAATGATTTACCCCACCTATAAATCTACCTATATGTGATATGCCATTTGGTACAGTTGCCTCTCCAGTTTCATCTATTCGTTCAAGAGATTGTAACCTGATGCCATCTTGACCAATACTATCTATCTTATATCCCCAACCAGGCTCAATTACATTTTTTATATCTGTAATATTTAATTTTGGAAGTTTCCTATAATTATTTTCTCTATATAGAAAAATTTCATAATCGTTGTTTCCAATTTCTATATAGGCATTATATAGTTTTAGCTTACTTATATCCACTACATGAAGTATTGATGCTATATCTCCTATGTTTACATTTTTTCCACTTTCTATTCCATCATTACTATCTGCTATGAAACTAATTTCACCAAGACTACTTCCTGTAATTATACAGTATTGGTCTATTACTAAATTGTCAACATACTGTTGTCTATAGTATTTTACTTTTTGTTTAGGGTTCATATTCTTTAATCTTGCTCTACCATATTTGTCTATCTCTGCGTTTACAATGATATTAGGATGTGATTTGAGTGCATAAGTTAATTCATCCCAGCTAACATCTTTAAACATTAAAGTGTTCTCATCTACTATTTTTGCTCCTAATTTTTTATTTGTATCATAATCCTTGTAAACTCTCACAATGTACATGCCTAATCTCTCCATATTTATTTTAATAATAAATTTATTACATATTGATACATAAGTATTTTGAGCAGTCGATATACAGATTTTAACTAGTTTTATGGATGTTGTATATTTTTGCATACTTTTCAATTTCAATGCTTCTGAATTGTTAGTTTTAATTGTCCTTTTTATAAAAATGTATATAAAAAATTGGCTATGCTCATTACTTAATGAATGCTCATAACCAATTTCTTTTTTCTTTACTAGATAGAAAGTACATTAGAATCAATTAAGGTTGCTTCTGAATTATTTAAGACTGACCCTGAGTTATTTATTACTGCATTTTCTTGAATTTCTCCTGTATTATCTTCTAACTCTTGTTCATCATCGACTGTTACCACTGCTACTTTATTACTGTAATCGTATTCTTTATCTCCATCACCCTGTAAATAAACACCTGAGTTTGCTATATAATGCTGCTTAACTCCACTTACATCTCCGTTCATTTCAAGATGATATACGTGACTTCCTTTTGGAATGAACCCATGGTCATTAACAATGAATTGAAATCCAATCTCTGTGAAGCTCCACAATATATCACTGACTATCTTTCTGTTATGAACAGATAAACCTGATATTACCTCGTCCATTACCAATATTCTTCTGCTTCCTGTAATTACTATTAAGCTTAAAATACTTAATAATGAAACTATCTGAGCTAATCCGTGTCCACTATCTGTTTTTAATGACCTTGTTTTACCATTTCCTACGTGTAACACTAATTCCAGCTGAGGATACTGATTATTTCTAATGGACTCTTTAATTTCAATCTTACGAGTTGTATTCTCAAACATTCTTTCCAATGCTGAATTTAAACTTGTTTCTAGGAAACCATATGCTTGACTTACTGCCTCATCACTTACCTGTCTAAGTATTTCAATAGCATGTGATGCTATATCAAGTGCTTCTTTGTTATTTTTATTCTGTTCTGCAAGCTGAGTAATTGTCTGTTCCAATGATTCTCTACTCCTCACAGCCGCTGCGTTTTCTATTTCAATTTGTGTTACAACACTTATAAAAGTATTAACCCTGTTTCTTAATTGTTCAATGGTTTGTTCCATTTATGCATCCTCACTTTCAAATGTCTATTAAGCTTTCTTATATCAAAAATTTAATATTTATTCAAAATTATTTATTGTTAATCTTAATAGTCCTACTAATTTTTTAGATTGCTTATTTGTTTATAAATATGATGTGCACTCTCTGCTAATGCTTGTAGCTCTAAATCTTTTGCTGTTGCTTTCCAGTTTATTCCACCAGCTTCTTCTATATTAAACCCGTAGAATTGTGCTAAACCGTATTCATCTGTTTTCTTCATGACTGAAATTATTTTGTTCTCTGCTACTTTCAATCTTGTTCCTGTTTGATGAAATGCAAAAGGTACATCATATTCTATACATTGTTGTTGTATATCTTTTACCCAAGCCAAATCTAATTCTCTTGCTACACCATCCCAACCTTTATAGCTTTCACCACCTACTGTCACTCGTTCAATCAATCCACTACTAAGATATGGTCTTATGTCCATTTGTTCTAGCATTGGTTCTATTACTATACCCATATGTTTTATAGGTAAATTTAATAGTATAGGCACTCTTTCCCATGCTCTATTTTCATTCTCTGCTGTTACGTTTATTATTACATTATTCCATCCATCTAACCAGTTGTCTGGTAAACATTGCTCAATTCTTTCAGGTCTTTTTGTAATGATTTCAAATAAACAATCATTTCTTTCATGTATAAAATTCCAAGCATCATGTCTCCATGTATCTGCTTCTTCTATAAAGAAGTCAGATGATAAACAAACCATTATATGACTTCCACTTGGTATTTTGTACTCTAGCTCATATTTTTCATGTTTTTTATCTTTTGACCTGACCCTTTGTACTGGTAGTCTAAAACCTGTTCTTGCTAGTGTTACTATATCACTCCGCCTACCATAGTTTTTATCTATTTCATACATATAACATCTTAAGCATCCCTCACTGCATTTATGACACCCATGCCAGGGATTCCAAATGAATTGTTCCATGTTGTTTACCTACTTATTTAAGAAAGCTGCAAGCTTATCTGATGTTCTAGGCATCCTAAGCTTTCTAAGTGCTTTTGCTTCTATTTGTCTTATCCTTTCTCTGGTTACTCCCATTTCTTTGCCTACTTCTTCGAGTGTATACACTTTTCCATAAAAACCAAATCTCTTGAGTAGTACTTCTTTTTCTCTGCTTGAGAACTTATCTGATCCGTCTGCCTTCTTTTCATTAAGTATTTCCATTATAACACTATGTAATTCAGTTGTATGATATTGGTCTTCTGGGTTTAACCAACTATCAGCTGCTATAAACTCACCCAGTGTTGATTCATCTCCATCATCATCTGAGTTAATAGGTGAATCAAGTGACCTTACATCCTCCATAGTATGCATTACTTGAAGTACTTTTTCTTCTGTCATGTTTAACTCTTGAGCAATCTCTGCTATTGTAGGTTCTCTATATAGTTCCTGTTCTAATCTCTTTTTACATCTTTCAACCTTACCATGCTGTTCCATCATGTGAACTGGTATTCTAATTGTTCTACCACAATTCATTATGTATCTTGTAATTGCTTGTTTGATCCACCAAGTAGCATATGTACTAAACTTGAATCCCTTATCTGCATCAAACTTATCAACTGCTGTCATCAGTCCTTGATTTCCCTCTTGTACCAGGTCTAACATATCTATGCCATTAACTTTGTAATGTTTTGCTATACTTACTACAAGTCTAAGGTTAGCATTAATCATAAGTTCTCTGGCATCTTTATCCCCTGCCTGTGCTTTTTTAACTGTGTCTATCTCTTGTTCTGGTGTTAATAAAGGAATATTTCCTATTTCTTTTAAATAGTTATAGAATGTATCTCCTAAATTCTGATACTGCTCTGTCCCACTATTGCTACTGTTATCATTCTCATCATCAATGCTATTATCTGTTTCATACTCAAACTCTTCTAAATTATATTCCTTTTCATCTACATCATTTGTGATATTCTTTTCATCAATTACACTGTTATCTAATCCCATGTACTAAGTACCTCCACTCTTATTATGCCTTGTAATCTAGTTATATTAAAAATCATAGGATGTGCTTAACCAAAATACATCTGATATTGAATCCTCCATTAACTGATTAAACTCTTTTATTGTGTATGCCTCATCATCAACATATACTTTCTGTATATTTGTATTATTCAAGTTACATATTTTTTTAATGTTACTGCTTATTTTTAATGTATGTATTCCACTACAATCAAATGTTCCATCTTTTATTTCATCTAAATCTACACATTTCCTTAAATCTAATGTATGTAGTGATTCACAGCCTACAAATGCTTGTTCACCTAAATATATCAGTTTACTATTTTCTTTAAAAACAATAGTTTCCAATTTTTTGTAGAAAGCAAATGTATTAGGTGCTATTACTATAACACTAGATGGTATCTCAATATATTTTAATATATTTCTTCCTGATTGATTAAAACCAAACTCTGCTCCTGCTTTATCTCCTATGCTCTCTATCTCTTCAATGAAAGATGGTATTATAAAATCCTCAAGTCTATGGTTTGATAAATCTTTTAAGTTATTAACATTTATTGTAAACTTTACATGCTCCCAAGGAACTATATCTGATTGTCCTATGTGTATTGAATCTGCATATGCCTGTATTGGTATACCTTGATATGTTCTGTCAGGAAAATTACCTATGCTATCTATAAACTGCTTTGCTAAAGCAATATAATTATTACTGTCATCCTCAAATGTTGAGTTATCTTCAACCTCTTCCTCTACAAGGAAGTCAAATTCATCTAAGACTGCTCCCATGCCTAATGCCCTGCCTTTATAATAAAATTTATTACTTAAATTATATTACACTGACCTAAATAAAGAGCATAAAAAAGGGTTACCTACATTCAGTATAGGTAACCCTTATATCTCCATAAGATGGTCTCTATTTTACAATATCTCTGACCATTCCGCAGCTTTCCTCCTGTAGTGCCACTTTGTCACTTTTTCATCGCTGCAACCGCTTAAAAATCTATATATTCTATGTATATTATAATTATACAGTCGGCTCTGCCCTAATCTTGTCCATGATTTTTACCCTCGTTATGTGCTATTGAAATTTATATTTTATTAAAAATTTATACAAGTTACATGCCCGGTCGCTCTCTGGATTTTGCTCTGCGCAATTTTCTTAGCGCTGTGATCGTTTTCTTTTTCATTTATCCCTCAACTCCTTTCCTTTATCTTATGAACTTATTATACCTTATAATTTTTATTCTGTCAATACTTTTTTAAATATTTTTTGAAATTATTTTAATAAAAAATAGGTAGCAACTTATATTGTTGCTACCTATTCACTATAGAAGTATTGTTCTCTCTAAATATGATATTATAATCAATAAGTTCATTGTTGTTGACATTTTATCTATTGATTCTGCTTTGTTTATACAAGTTCCAATAATTATTCCATTAGGTTTTTCTACTTGTGATTTTTTATCGCCAAGTAATGCCTCACTTGTATCACTATTGCTTAATATTAAACTTGTGTATGTACTAAACTCTATATCCCCATATTCTGCTAAAATGTCTTCTTTATTATTTATAAAGCCCTCAAGTGATTTATCTATTGTACTACTCTTTTCTTCTGTTTCTGTCTCGCTTTCTTCTGTGTCAGTTTCCACACTTGGGTCTGTTAAATCTCCTGCACTGTCAATTATTGTAACATTATTACTTGCTCCACCACTATATATGATTTCTTTCTCATTATCATAATGTGCTTCTGTTTCTACTATTGCTTTTAGTATACCTAATTGATAATTTATACTATTGCTGTAATTAAACCAATTCTTAACTGCAAGTACATCATCTGATGCCATTACTGTATTGTTATCATCTTTTGTACTATGGTCACTTATATTTTTTAATAAGTTACTCATGTATTCTATTCTATGCTGATTCATTACAGTATCGAGCTTTACTATGCTATATCCACCGCCTATATTACTTGTGTTTCCCTTTACACTAGTATTATTTAATGGATTAAACTCTTTATCAATGTTGTACAGTATTTCTTCTTCTGACCTTAACCTATTTTTATCACTTACTGTAGTTGTTACTGCATATAAGCTCTTTGTATCAGTTACATCATCAAATATTTCTACTAATTTTGTACTTGTTTCATCAAATCTGAAGAGTATATAAATTTGATTGTCTGGGTCTGACAACTGTATATAATTGCCTTGGTCTGCATTTTTACTTGCTAATAATTCATATGTATTGCTGTAACTAAGTGTGTATCCGTATTTATTAGCTATACCCTCGAATATTTTTCTTTCAAATAAGGATGTGTAATTAACTATAATGAAAAAGGAAATCAAAAATATAAGTAGAAAAGCAGTAATACTTAGTCCTATAACTTTTTTTGTGTAATATTCTTTTTCATATGTACTTAATTGTCCTGCTTTTCCTATTTCCATAATGTAATGTCTCCTAAATATAATTCTAATATCCTAAACTGTTCATAAACCCTATTATCTCTGTCTGCTTATTAGAATCATACGCTATTGCTATTATTATAGTATTATCTATATAAGTTATGTCCATAAAACCATTATAAGTTGAGCTTATCATTGTTGACTCTGCTGAGTTCTGACCAACTATGCTTGACGAAACTGATGATTCTGTTTCATCTGCACTATCAATGATATAGCTGTAATATGCCTGTGCATCTGTAGATGATTCAAATGTTATATAATTTATTTCATAACTGTAATCCTCATCATATGCTGTTGTCTCTGTTATTCCACCACCAAGTTCTTTATTATCAACTTGTATTCCTTTCTTATTTACAGCTTCTATAAACTCTTCTCTTGATACAGGCTTTGAATTTAAAAGAGATGTTGTATTTATTTTTAGGTCATTTATACTAAGTATAGTGTTTCCAAGTATTATTACTATAATGACTACCATTAAAACTATTATAGCCAGTGGTAAAATTAAAAAACCTACTCCTTCTTGTTTAATGTTTTTAACTTTAAAGCTGGCTGCATTAGTATTACTTAAATTGTAATCTCTTTGTGGTTGTAGTGGTACATTACCACTAGTACCGCTAGTTTGCTCAAACACTCTACTCTTAGGCGCTATACCTTGTGCTTCTCTTTGTAATCTAGTTAACTTTGGTTTGCCTGCTAAACTACTGTTGTCCTCTTGTTTAGGTATATTAAGGTTTTTATCATATTGTTTAACATTAACCTGTCCTTGTTTAACCTGATTTACTCGTTGTTGTTCGTTTTGACCATATTGCCTACTATTAGGTTGTCCTTGTTTAGCTTTAACATCTAGTTGCTTACTATTAGGTTGTCCTTGTTTAGCCTGATTTACTCGTTGCTGATTAGTAAGTACTCCTTGTATAGCTTTAGGTTGTCCTTGTTTAGCCTGATTTACTCGTTGTTGTGTTAAACTATTTCCTTGCTGTTGTCTTAATGACTGTGACTGATTTTGTAATGGTCTTACAGGTTTAGCTCCTTGATTTTGCCCTGGTCGTATAGGTCTTACTGGCTTAACTGGCTGCTGTAATGGTTTATTTATATATTGTTTCTCACCAAACCCACCTTGTTCACTGGTGTGATTAGATTGATTTAATCTATCCATAGCTTGTTATGTACTCCTTTACAGCAGTTTATTAATGCTTTTCTAATGATACCCCATTACTTTTCTCAAGTGATATGTTACCATTCCCTTGTTTATCCTCTACAGTATCAGTGCTAGCTAACTCATTTGCTAATTGCTCATCAGTTTTCTCTAATTGCTTACTAGCTTCTGTACCCATTGCTTTTGATAAACTCATTCCTGTTGTAAAACCACTGAAAGCTTCTGATGCTCTATCACCAAAGTTGTTTAAGGATTTTGACACAGTTCCTGTCATATTATCAAAGGTGCTATTCATATCTTTACCCATTGCTTTATACTTATCATGTAATGCCCCAGCAAGCATATGTAAAAACGATGCTTTGTCAAATGTTACATAAGGTAATCCACTGTCAGCTAGTTCTATTGCATGATTAATTTCCAATATTCCCTCTATACCTATCAGCTGTACTACATATTGCTTAGCTGTTCTAACTTCATTATCATTAAAGTTAATATATCCAATTATAATTGCTATATCACCATTACTCATTGGGTTACTTAACACTTTATCTACTTCAGCTTGACTATTGCATCCAAACACATCATAAGTAATATTATTCAATTTTGATTGTAATTTTATACATATACCATCTGTACTTACATTAAACAAGTCTGTTTTAGTAAACCAATCCCTTAGATATTTAACATATTGTGAGTTGTCTGTGAATCTGTCCATAAATGTTGCTAATTTTCTTACATCCGTATCAGCTTTATCCATAAAGCCTGCTGGTGATTGCATATTGCCATTTGGATTGTTCTCGTTGACTACTCCAAGTCCATTCAGTCCTTGGTTTCCTACATTACTTTGTGTTCCACTATTAGTTATCTTGTCTGCTGCATTATTTAGCTGTTGTGTTAAATTATTTAAGGTGTCCATAAAACTCATTTTAGTTATCCTCCAGTTTTCTTTTACTGTTATCTTCTAAAAACTGCATAAAAGGTAATGGTTTCTCATATAAGTATCCTTGCACTACACTATACCCCATGTCTTTTATGTGTTTTAGTTGCTTCTGTGTTTCAATTCCCTCGACAATGTGCTTTAAGTTAAAGTCATTGCATATTTGCAATAGTCTTTTAAGTATTTTTGATTGAGATTCTTCATACTCTTTCTCTGTGTTTTCTATAAATGCTTTGTCAACCTTTAATATATCAATGTTGCAATTCAGCAAAGTATATAAGTTAGACCCCTCAACTCCAAAATCATCAAGTGCTATTTTTATGCCGCTATCTCTTAACTTTCTAATGTTTTCCCTTGTTACTCTATTTTTAAAGTCAGTTCCTTCATTTACTTCTATGATTATTTCATTATCTGATTTGTTGCTCTCATTTATTATTGATATAATTCTATCCGCTATACCTTCTACTATAATAGTGTTAGGACAAAGATTAACTCCTATAGGATAATCTAATTTTTCAAAATGATTTAACAATCTTAAAGTTTCTTCTAATATATCAATATCAAAAGTTACTTCCATTTTATTTAAAGCCACAAATCTCAGTATACTAGGAACTGAGTCAAATCCATGATATCCTCTTACAAGCACTTCTACGTAATCTATGTGCTTTGTATCATAGTTGTATGCTGGCTGCACATACAAGTTTATTCTTTTTGCCATGCTGCACCTCTATTTTATAAACTATATTAAATTTTTAAATTACTCCCCAACTTAAATTTAGAGTTTAATTAAAAGTATAACTAGTTTATATACATGGCATAATCTGAGTAATAAAAAAGGACATAGCCAATTGACTATGCCCTGAGGTGCAATGTCTTTACTTACCTAACATTGTAAACTGTTTTACATTGAGTGTTCTTTCTCTATATTCCCATCTTAACTCAACAGGTGTAGGTGTAGGATTATCCATATTCAAATCTCTAAACTCAATACCCTGTGCTTCACAGTTCTTTTTTGTAAGCTCTCTAGCGTTGTTGTACTCTTTCTGTTCTTTCTCAAAGTCAAGCTCAGCTAATCTAATGCATGTCGCTCCCTCATTACATTCAAAATCAAGTGCAACATTATCAGTTTTAAGCTGGTCCAACATATCAGAGAATACTTTCAATGATACTGTGAACTTCTTACCCACCAGTGTTCCATCAGGGTCAAGTACTGTACTCAATGCTGTTCTGTAAGTATCTGACACAGATGCTGCTGATGAGCCAGCTAATATCACTAGTTCAAGCATTCCAGTCTCTTCACTAACTGCAAATTCAAATGTTACTTTCTCACTCTTTGTTGCATTAAGTGCTGACTTAACGTTGCTTGCTAAGAACTCTCTTAAGAACGATGTCTGGTAGGTCTGATACTTAAGTGAGTTATATCTTTCCAGTGAACCAATATGTGCCTTGCTTGCCTGAGACATCTCAAACCAGAAACCTATATGCTCATCCTCTGTATCAACAAATATACTACAGAACTTATCCTTTGTGTGTAAGTATACTTTATCAGATGATACTTTACCAAACACACCAATGACTGCCTTAGCAATACTCTGTGTCATTACTACTGCATAGTGCATACGATTTTCTGCTTTCTTGATTGCTTCTTTGTAAGTATCATCAGTAAATGTACCTGCTTCTACTAACTCTGCTCTAATAGTGTCTAACTCTTCCTGCTCAAGTGTTTTACTCTTACTAACAGGTACAGAAGTTACATGAGCCTGATTTGCTACGAATATTGTCTGTGTCTTAGTAGAAAGATAAATCTGTTTACCTTTTTCTACAGATGTTCTTCCTAATGCATCAAGTAGCTCTTTCTTATCAAACTCATCATCTACTCCGTCTGACTCAAAGATGTCATCATATTTCATACGAAGCAAAATAGATGACTTCATATCAGAACCAGGCTCTGTCCAAGCCAAATCCATTGACTTCTTACCAATCTTTCTGCTACCAACTGTATTACCGTTTTCATCCACTTCATTAAAGTTCTGGTCAGCAGATACTGTGATTACCTTTTCCTTATATTCAAATGTAATCTCATCAATTCTAATGATACCTGAAGGCTGACAGTTGTCAATAGCTCTCTTTAACTGTGAAAAGTCTACTACAACTCCGCCAATCTTATCTGTCTCTTCTGTTTCCACTGAAACGTGCTCTATAAAGGATTTATGCCCATCAGAATAACAAACCTTGAGTAATCCATCAGACAAATCTAACATTACTCCAGGAATCTGCTTATCTCCTGATGTAATATCACTAATCTTATTAATTGCACTTGTAATCTTACTAACGCTTACTTTCATTTCTAAGTTGTCCTCCAATAAAAATTTTAAATACTCTTTTAATACATATTAGCTTTACTTAGTTGCCAATATTAAACATTGCAGGCAATGGTCCAGGTGTTGGAGATGCTGACCCGAATATACTACCAGGTACTGGTGTACTTTCCTGTGTTTCATTCACTGTATTTCGTGTAGGTGTTGTCTGTTGCACACCCAAACTTGGTGCTATTGGTGCACTTACTTGTGGTGCTACTGGGGTTGCCTGTGCTGTTGCTATAGTACTAGCCGCCTGTTCCTCGTTTGCAATCTTTGCCAATACAGCGTTTCCTGACTGCAATGTGTTGTTGATTTTACTTACCTGATCTTCATAAATCTGCTGAATGTTATCTCTTGTTACCTGAATACCCAATTCAGTTGATAACTCTGCACAAAGTGCATCAATCTCTTTATTAGTGTAATCAATCTCAGCATTTAATGAAGCTGCCTTGTCCTTATATTGCTTCAAAGAAGCATTATACTGTTTAACTTGATTTAGGTCTATGCCCTGTAACATATTAGTGTCCTACCTTTCAAAATAAATATATTTCTTATATAATACTGCACTATGCTAAAGCCATACTCAATAAACTAATTGCTTTATTTTTGTATTTATCATCAATGCCCTCAAGTCCTTTTATTATTTCTTCTGGACTTCCTACATTTCTGTCATGTGTATCTAGCTGTTTTACAATATCACTTATATCAACTCTAGCTGCTTTTTCTTCTTTTTTAGCTGATTGCTTCTCTTTTTGCTCAAGATTAAAGCTTTTTTCAAGGCTCCAAAGCTGTATATACTCTGTATCTATATCTATCATTCCATCATCAAATAATGTAATGATTAGTACTTTTCCCTTTTCGTCCATCATACCTTCTCTGTATGCTGGTCTCATCATGCACCCTAAGTAATTTACATGAACCTGATGTGCTAATCCATTTCTTATAATGTTACCATCAAACTCCATGTCTTTATGTATATGCCCGCATGCTAAATAATCCAAACCAAACCATTTTTCATAGTTATCAAGGTCTATAGCTTTACCAAAGTTTGGTAGCTTAGTATCATTAAACTTGAAATAATTATGTGCTATTAACAGATTAATATCTGTATCACTATCTACAATATTTGGTATTGTATCCTCTTCTTTATCGTAATCTACCATTGTTATATGTAGGTTGCCAATGGTCAAATTACAAGAAGGCTTGAGGAACCCTTTAGCTACATAGTAATCTCTTTCTGTCATACCGTATCCAGCTTCATCATGATTTCCTCTTAATTCATACCTATTGCCATTTGTTATTGCATACTGATTTTGTAATTCATTCTCTACTGCTGATCTGTATTCCAATGAATGAAACCTACCAAATGTAAAGTCACCTGTGCCAATAAGATGTGTTAGTTGTCTATTCTGTGCAACTTCTGTAATTTTATGAAAATACTCTAGGCTTTCATTTGGATAATCCCTATGTGCTCCATAGTTTTTACTGCTCAAATGCATATCTCCATATATGCCTATTCTTGCTAATACATTTGCCATTATAACATTGCTCTCCTTACTTTGTTATTTCTGCAACATCAACACAGTCTGCCAATGTTCTTAATAAATCTCCAAGTGATAATCTTTTAAGTTTGCATGTTTCTGGTACACACCAACAATCAAGAGGAACTCGCCTACCACAATCATTCTTCATGTATCCAACTGGACATTCCCCACAACTCTTTATATTATAAGCTGACTGTAAACTTGAATATGGTAATCTTACACTTATGTTTATTTCGTTTCCTTTATCACCAAAGCTACTACTCACTTCGTAACTGATTTTATCTGTTTCTACGCTTAAATTATATGGTTCTGGCATGTCTATTCCCCAATCTTGTCAATATCAATTATAACATCACTTCCACAGTTTGGACATGTTTCAACTGCAACACCACACTGTTTCATGTATTCTTGTACCTGATAAATATAAGCATTTATTTGTTGTAACTGACTAGTGTCAGCATCAATTCTGGACTTGAAGGCTTCAATCTTCTGCAACTTGTCCAAACTATCTATTGTGTGCTGTTCAATCTCATTACAGTCTTTTACATCTATTGCACTTATCTGTTTTGTAAGTTCACTCATCTTATCAATAAGACTTACTGCCTTATTTAATTGCATAACAGTTATCTCTGAAATTTCAGAAATATTAGATACCTGTACAAGTGCTCCTGCCTCTGCTATTTTACCTGCAAGCATTTCTTTTTTATTTAATATGTTGTATAATCTATTCACAACACTATAGTCTATTTCATCAAGGTTACTTATACTATTAAGCTTATTCAATAAATTAGCTATTTCGTAGTTTCTATTTAATAATCTGCTTGCACTTGCTAATTTATTTGCTAATACCTCATTTATACTACCTAGCTTAAACTTATCAATGAGTGCTAGTGCTCCTAGCTGTATTTCACACTGGTTCACTCTGTCTAATAATGTTTTTGCATGTTCAAGTTTATCTAGCATTGCCATTTGCTCTGTTAATCTGTCTTTTACATTTATTAAACTTTCAGTATCAACAACTGTGATCGACTTTAACTGATTTTGAAGAGTTGATATACTTGCATCATTGTTATTTATTGCGCTCTTCAATGCATTTACTTCCCCAGACCCTAATTTTATTGCCTTGGTTAGTTGCTCTACTTTTAATGCATTATACATTACTTTATAGTTTGTACTATTAGGTGTTACTACAAATAGTAACTTATCCTCGTATGTTCTGATATGCAAAAACTCATTTGTCTCTGGCTCTGCAATTAAACCTATTAGCTTCTGAACTTCATCTGGTAACCCCTCAGATAATTTGTTAGTATTCCATATTAAGTTACCTTGACTATCTGTTATTTGATAGCTATTTATACCATTAGCCTCTTTAATTCTTGTTATACGTTGACCATTTTCAAGTTCTATTGACACTCCAAACATTTTAGTGCCATCTCGAATGTAATCTTTTTGGTCTCTAGGATTTGCATGTAAAGCACAAGTTGCAAAAGCTTTTATTACTGATGTTTTACCTGCTTCATTTTCGCCTACAAGTGCAATTATAGGTGACTGAGAAAAATCTAATTCAACATCTCCTAAATTTCTAAAGTTTCTTATATAAAGTTTATGTATAGGACTGTAATTGTACATAGTTTACACCTCATCTTTAATTTCTAACCCAATATAATTTAATGTTTCCACTATCGTATACTCTATAATAATCTAAGTTATGCATGATTTCTACCTCTGTCTCATCCTCTGTTCCAAGCCCTTGCTCAATTAACTTGTGTTTTTGGGTTTGATATCTTGTTTTTATATCATTATTATATATGTTTACCCACACATAATTTGGTGGTGTTAAACAATCTTCACATGTTTTAAATCCTATTTTAGTGTATGAATTTCCATTAAACTTTGATATGTCACAATATGTAACTATGGACTCTACATCAAAATTATCTATGAAATATCTAAATAACTTCTCTAATCCACCTATAACTCTTATGTTATCTTTCCAACACAATCTGTATAACTCATATTGATAGTTGTTATTAAATCTTGGTTTTCCAAAGGTCATCACACCTATTAGTTCATTTTCATTCAGACATCCTATGTTTATTTCTGAATTTACATAACCCTGTAAATGATATTTATTACAAAACTCTCTTGCTTTGTAAGCATCTATAAGCTCTACTTTGCATTTCCTTCCCATTATTATTGTAGGCTCATTTATTTCGTTTAATAGCAGCCTCTCTAATTTATTATGTGTATTAGTATCATTCCATTCATATTCAAATATGTGTATTAATTTTATACCAAGTTTTGCACACTCTATAGTCTTGTTTTGATGATATTTCTTATCTTTATATAATTCTGAATGAAAGTAATCTCCATTAAACTCTATTGCTAATTTCCTATCTGGAATGTAAAAGTCAAGTTCCTGTCCGTTTAACACAGACCTATTATGTATTATTGCACCTTTTAGTAAGGAGGCTATTTCAATTTCATATTTACTACTATATTTAGTATCTATGTAGTCATTAAGATTGTATCTGTTAATATATACTCTTATTTGACTCCATTTAATATTAAAAATGTTTTCTAATTCAGTTACATTTGGTTTTTTATTATTTCTAAAAGTGAAATCTTTTATTTTATCAAGCATTTCATTTTTATCTAATGCTCTGCCATTACCTACACATCCACATGAATATGTGCTGCCACTATCAAGGTTATGTTTAAACACATTTACTATTGTTTTATTCTCACAATCACATTGACATTCATATTTTTTGTTACCTATATATCTTAATACTGTTAGGTGTCCGAACCTTTTACCAATCATTTCGCTTCTTATATTATTGAAGTCATCTTGTTTTTTATGTCCACATGATTTTATCTCACCTCTGAGTAAATACTGTCTATGTACTATATGCTCATTTCCACAAGAACATATACATTTCCACATGCTTTTTCCCATGTATTCTTCTACTCTTAATTCTCCAAATGTTTGTCCAGTCAAATCTTTAAAACCAGTTGTATTATGCCCACATGATTTAGTTTTTCCTGATGTTAAAGAATATTTATGAATGCTTTTTGTATTTCCACAAGAGCACTTACAAACCACATGCCTTGGTCTGTCCGGGTCATCATATAGCACTGTTAATTCACCAAAGGTATCACCACTTTTCATTGTTTGCCCTCCTCTGTTCATCTATTGATATCTAATAAAAAAGGGTACAATCAATTAAGATTGTACCCTTAATTTATCTACACTGTCATTAGATTGATACTGTAGGTGCTGCTCCTGCGTTTGCAAATATTGAATTAGGGTCTACAGCTGGTGCTGTAGGTGCCTCAGGCATTACAGGTGCTGTTGGCATTGTAGGTGCTGTAGGAATCACAGGTGTAGGAGGTACTTCAGCTGCTGGTGTTGCTGGAGCTGCTGTTGGAATTGTAGGAACTACAGGAATTGCTCCTGCTACATTTGCTCCAATTCCTTCTCCACCAAGACTAGGATTAGCCTTAGGTGCCTCAACTACGTACTCAAGGTACTTAGCCTGAGGATTCACAGTAAGCTCCTTCTTGTATGCATCCCACTGCTCAAACATACTATCTACAGTAGTTCTAGCTGCTTCAGATGTCATACCAGCCCATTCAGGGAAAGCTTTGTCAATTCCATCCCACTCAAACTTAGCTACATCCTCGTTAATCTTATTCATTAACGCAGGGAACTTAGCTACAAGTCTGTTATTAGGGAACACTGGAGCTGTTGTAGACTGACTTACGAGTAATCTTCTATCATCAACGTTCGGATATTCGAAGATAAGCTCTGAATCAGGTAATTCACTACCTGAATTGGCTACCTGCTGCTGAATCTTCTCTACACGAGATGCTGATAACTTCATTACCTTAAGTTCATACTCAGGAAGTCCGTCGCTACCCATTACAGGATTGCCTGCTTCGTTAAGTCTAAACTTAACTACAAGGATGTACATATAATTACGTACTTCTTTAGCCTTACGCTCATCAGCAAATACTCTTGTAGTCTTCTCAAGGTGATTCTTTCTCTGCTCGCCAGTAAGCTTGCAATTTGCTTCCTCAAGCTCTTTTCTGTATCTGTAGATGTCCCATGCATCACTGATTCTTTCACAGAATGGGCATGTACCATCATTGATGACTGTACCATCATCTGCTTTACGAACTACACCATCAAGACATACAGTTGCTTTGAACTTTCCGTCCTGAGTTGACCACTCATGTACGTTACCCTGAATAGCATTGATAGAACGCTTAACTACCTCTGCTCCAGTTGTCTGGTCAATAACTGTTTCTGACTTGAAAGGGATGTAAATGATGTGCTTTGCACCCTTTTCTGCTGCGTACTTGATACTGTTACCACCTACTGAATCTCTCAGGAAGTTGCGTACATCTGTTACCTGCTTGGAAGCTGACTTTAAAAAACTGCTCATTTCTTTTTTCTCCTTTACTAATTGAAAAATTTTGTTGTGTGGACCCTTACGTTCCACGTCTCCCTGTTTCTGCGTGTGAGCCTTGTTATCTCACTTCTGTTAATACTGGTTTGCAGACCCTTACGTTCTGCGTCTCACTGTTATTAATAATGAGCTTTGACAACTTAGTTAAATCTTTACACAACATCAATGCTATTCAATTAAACTTTATTGTCTATGTATTAAAATCGTGCAAGCACGAATTTTAATCAAATTAAATAACTATCATATATAATTTATAAGCCTATTTCATATGCCTATACATCTATTTTAATTAGGTTATTTTATATCACTTAATTAACTACCTAATCTATTTTAATGTATATTTATATGCTTAAAATATTTTTATTATTGCTAATATTTTATTTTAATGTTGGAATTATCTTATATATTGCATTTGTTATAATATTCTCAAATATACATTGTTACTACTTCATTTTGTCCTGTATATCCTCTATGCTCCTGTGTTTTAATCCAATCTATACAAGAGTTTAAGTATTCTTTAACTATCTCTCCATTTTCTTCTTTGTCTCTACACATTTCATCTATATCTTTATAAGCTATAAATGTATTAAGTGTAACACCCCTGTAGCTTTTCCAACCTTTTAATGCTCGCTGTCCTGCAGAATCTCTGTCAGGAATTTTTATTACACCGTATCTACATCTATTAAGTTGTTTCATTATAAACTCTGATTTATGTGTACCACACATTGCAAAAGTATTAGGATACCCTAATCCCCTTACTCTTATTGTATCTGTTATACCCTCTGTTACTATTGCATATCCCATTTCGTATGCTAATGGTAAATTCTCTAAGCCATACATGGTCTCTCTACGTCTATAATACTTAGCTGTGCCATATACGTAACGTTCATCTGCTTCCTTACTATATCCTACAAGATTAAGTACATTTCCATTAATGTCTTTAATAGGAATTACAAATCTGTTATGAAAGATTGGCTTTTTATTGTTAGGTGATATAACACCTAAATCTTCAACTGAACCCAAGTATTTAGGTAATAACATTTCTGTTGCGTCTTTAATATAAAATATATCTGAACTCTTAACAATATCCATAGGAAACTGTCTCATTTCAGCAAAATATTCTAAATTTTTATCTCCTGCTCTTCTCTTTAATTCATATGTATACTCTGTTAATTCTTTTGTATATTCATCATACTCTTTTAGAGCTATTGCAGTATCCCCAGTTCTATTTGATTTCAATGTCCTCACCTATTTCTTTTTCATAAATACGAATTTGATTTGAAGCTTCTTTCAGTACCTTTAAAGGTACACGAGTAGTCTTATTAAACATAATTTCATCTCCAATGACTTCTACTGTAAAGGCTTCTTTATATCCTATAACATTATTGTTATCATCTAACTTAACTTTGTATCCTTGATATTCTGTAAGGTCTAATATCCAGTTATCATTAAGTAACTTAATAAACTGATGACCCTTAAACATCTTGGTGACCTCACTTTTCTAGATTTTTAAAATCTAAATATTTATCTATAACTCCAACACCTAAAATCTGGTCTGCTTTAACCTTTATTGTGTACAGACTCTGTTCTAGCATAAGCTTTCTTTCAGATAATTGTGACTGTGTTATAATTCCTTTTGATGCTAAATTTATATAAGCTGTATATTCCATCTGTATTTCAAGTATTGCTGTTACAAACATTCTCTCAATACCAATTAATGGGTGATCAAATTCTACGCTATTTGTAGCTTCTATAACTTCTGTTTCATAGTCACGAATTAACACTGTCTTTTTGAAAGTCACTGTGAGTTTATTAGATACCTCTCCAAGTGATGCTTCCATTATATTGCCCATAGATATTGCATTACCTATATTTCCCATGTTTTAACTACCTTTCAAATTATTTACCTAATTTATATTAAAGATATTATCTAATGTCTATAAGTTAAGCCTCATTTTTGTAATATCTTTGTGGTCCACTTCTTCAGGTGTCTCTCCTACTCTGAAATTTTTATATACTTTTATCTCATTGTTAAACACAAATTCTCTAAGAAGAGGTACTAGCCTCTCCAAGGAGTATTTATCTCCCATTCCAAATGCTGTTAATCCCTTTGTTTTGTTATAAATATATAACTGTATATCCCCATATTTAGATATGAGTGATTTTAGTGATGATTTTTGTATTACATTAATTGATGATAAGTCAGAAAAATCAAAGATGTAATTATAAGGAGCTATCTCTGTATCTTCTGGTATTATCAATGTCTTTACTTGGTCTCCGAGGATAGCCTCATTTATTGACTCTGATATCAATTTTGAACTATCCTCGACCATTTCATTACTTATATGTGGCATTGCAATTGCGTCTGGGTCTGTATTAAACAATTTAATTGTTGATTCATTATCCATTACAGCTTATCTCCAATTTATTTTGCTTGACTTCTGTTTTGTACATCGCCTTGAGTAAAATCTGAACCAGAGCTGTTAGCATTTTTATACGCCTGCTCAAGTTTTTCATTATCAAGATTTTTTACATATACTCCCGTATAATTAAGTACATTCGCATCGTTTAAGAACACAATCTGTAATGCACCAGGGTCATTCTCATCACACATATACTGCATAAGATAATCAATCAGAGCATCTTTTCTCTTGTAATACATATTTTTTGTACTAATACCACAAATTTTCTGTTGTACAAGTATACAAGCTCCAAAGACATTAATCATATCATGAATGCTTGAACCAAATGTTTTATCTGATTCATCTACTAGAGTGAATGCTTTTATATCTTCATCACCCTCAATCATATCCATGATATCGTCGTCCTCATCACCTTCACTGTATTCTTTATCTTCCTCTTCGTCCTCTGCTTTGTTGTCTCCTGCTTTAAACCAACTAGGCTCTGCATCTATGTGATTTTCTTTTAGGAAATCTCCAATGTTTAACTCAAGGAACTGCTGGTCATCATATTTTTCCCCATTAGGTCCAACATATGCCTTAGCATCATCTCCACGTCCATAGTTAAATTGTAAGTTTATTAAACCTGAGATTGCAGGATATATTGCCTTATGCCAGTTCTCTGGGTTACTTAAGTAGTCAGCTACTTTCTTTCGTCTAAACTCATAAACTCTATTGTCAAAGTAGCCTAATACTTTATGTGTATCTACTACAGGTTCTTTTTCTATATCCTCTGGTGTTCTCCAAATAGGAATGTTCTGTGCTTCTTTTGTAAACTCTGCTAATAGGTCAGGGTGAATTTCTGCCATTTTTCCTTTTGCGTATCCCCATGCCTTACCTATACCAGCGCCTATGAATAAAGGAGGGAACCCATCCACCTTAAATTGCATGTTGCCACCAACATCTGCTACTATTCTTTGCATGTTTAGGTGTTGTACATCAATTTCCATTAACTGCTCATCATGAATCATATTGATAATAAGTAATTTTCCGAGTAGTCCATTTCTTCTTATATATGAGAAGTTACGTGCTACACCAATTTTAAATATGTCAGCAGCTGTTCCCTGAATGACTGCATTACCTGCCTGACGCAGTGCTGCTGCTTTCTTTGTGTTGTTTACATTTCCGTCTTTGTCTGTAAAGGTATAATATCTGTAACGATTAAATAGTGTTTTTGTATATCCATTAACCTGAGCCATTTCCTTTACGTTATCAAAGAACTTACGTGTCTTAGGCTGATTTCTGAAGTAGTCTTCCATTTTCTCTGCTGCTTCATCACGAGTCTGAGCTGTATTCTTGCCTGTTAACAAAATTGCAAGGCTACCTAACCCCATTCCATAGGGTATTCCAAAGTTAAAGCTCTTGGCAGCACTTCTCATGGCACCTGTAACAGCTGAATAATCTACGCCATACATAAGGGATGCCATCAATGTATGGTAATCACTGTCAGGATTGCTGAACAACTCTGCCAACCACTCATTTCCAGCCATTGCTGTAAGCACTCGATACTCAATCTGTGAGTAGTCAGCATCCATCATTACGTAACCATCTCTTGGTATAATGATTTTTGTAATTACTTTAGGATACTGCTGACAGTTAGGCTTAGAACAGCTCATACGTCCAGTGTTAGTAGCGATTTGTCCAAAGCTACTGAATATAAACCCACCAGGATATGTAAAATATATCAGGTTGTCGAAGAACTTACTCAGCAGTGTCTCTTCGTTTTTATACTTGCTATATAAGTGAACGACTGGGTATTTTGGTGTACCATCATCATTTTTCTCTTTTAAAAGTGCCTTAACTTCTTTTTTTGCCACTGATTGCTTTTCACCACTGCATGGTATTTGTAACTTATTGTAAAACAAATCACACACCTGTGCTGATGAACCTAGATTAATCTGTTTTTGGGTATTAGATTCTATTGCACCATCCAACTTTCCAACGAGTTCTATTAACTTAGAGTTGAAATCATCCTCTGATAATCCTGATTCTTTCTTACTATCTCTAAATCTCTTTATTTCATCATATGCACTCAACTCTGCATCATTGGCATATTCTATCATTTGTCTAATCTCTGACACAATCATACTCTTGTTAGCCATAGTTTCAGCACGTGCATTCAATATTTTTGACTCGTCTATTCTATGCCCAAAGAACTCCATGTATCCAATAGCGCATGCTACAATAATCTCTACATTGTATATATACTCCATTTCCTTATGATTAGCTAATAAGTCTGACTTGAACTTATGGAATAAGCATAATGTTACATCTCCATCAGTAGGTGCATATACTCTTGTTCCTTCATAATCCATGTAAGAGAAGTCTATCTGTGTTCCAAGATTCTTTGCTCCAGGCTTGCGTCTTACCAAACCTTCTTTATCGGGTTTCCAGTTAGGGAAAAAGTCATGTAATTCCCACTGGTCTACTCCCAATTCTTTCTTTGCCAAATATTTCAAGTTAGATGGTTCTGCCTTACCTCCACCATTTCTAAACTTGTATGCTACCTGATGAATAATCATTGTATCATCTTTTAAATTAGTGTCAATCCAATATTGAAGTCCTACCTTAAACTCGAATGAACCATTATGTGCGACAATATGTTTCGTCTCAAGTATATTACGTACTCTTTCCATAAGAATACAGTCTGGTGTTATCTCATCTGCTGGTGTTTTTCTCCAATAATCAGCTATGCTATTATCCTTGTCCTTCATAGCACCTATTGTATAGGCTGCTTTTGTATTTTGAATTATTCTATTTCTAACTGGACTATTTAAGTCATCATATAAGTTCTTAAATTTTCTGTTGAAGCATGGAAAGTAATAAGATACATTCTCTTCAACACAAAAGATTATTCCTACAAGCTTATCAGCTCTAATAGGATTGTCTGAATGTTCAGCATTATATTTTTCAAGGTCATGTTGATACTTACTGTTAATTTGACCGAAACAGTTAATTTTTAATCCTGTTGTCTCTGTATCGTATGCAATTGGTCCATTATAACTGTCAAAAAAGGCAAATAACTTTTCAGCTGTTTCATCATCATTTACTATATAGTATTTTTTATCTCTTAACCATGTAGTATCCTCTTTTTCAAGCATTATTTCTGCTACAGACCTTGTCTGTATAGCATCTAAATCACTGTCAGCTATTTCAGAGCTCTTCTTAACCTCTGTTAACTTAACATAAGGAATGTTTGTTGGCATCTGTACATCTGCTATGTACTCCATTTCGACACGCTTATCTGATGATTGTATAAATGCACCAACAACTTCTCCACGATAAAGTTGTATTGTGTATTCTACTTTAGACTTTATAAACTCATGTTGGTTCATCGCTCCAAGCTCAAAAGGCATGGGTACACAGTTTTTTGATGTACATGCTTTTACTCCACTCTGTATAAGTTTTACTAGTTCCTTAGCATGTACATTAGCATAACTATAAGAACCAGTATCATCAACTAAATATGCTGAAACAATAGTTCCAGATGTTATTAGAACTGCTTCTGTACGTGCTTTAGTATAGTTCAGTATTGCTCCATATGTTACATTTCCTACTGTAAATTCTCCACGAGTAAACATGTTTCCACCTCTTATATTATTGCATATCTATATTTTATCAACTAAAGTTCATATATTGATATGCTTCATTCATTGCTTCTTTAAGTTTTTCTTCATCAACTTCAGCTATGCCAAGCTTTTTATTTATATCCTCTATCATATTATAAGCATCTTCATATATTTTAGGGTTATTTACACAGACATCATTGATATTATTTATGTCTTTAGATTGCCATACTGTTATTAGATTTATATTATGTCTAGTACATATTTCTCTTTTTTCTTTATCCCTCTTAATAGTGCTATCATCTGAATGCCACAATTGTCCATTATATTCTATACAAGTGTTTATATCAAAAATAACTATGTCAAATTCATATCCAGTAGTTGTCTTAATTCTATTTTTTACATTCTTAAAAATTTTATTGTAGTATCTATATATAAGCTGCTCACCAAATGATGTAGATGTTCTATTACACATTGGACACCCAGTTCTGTATACTGTTCTATGGGATAGTCTTGTTTCCCATATATGCCCACATACTGAACATGTGAAATTAAATTTCTTAGCTGATTTATAACTTATTAAGTCTGCTTTAGTATCCTGTAGTTCTATTTCAGTTAGAAGTATTCTTCCGTATTCACCATTTTTGATAACCCAATCCTCAAGTGATTCACTAAACCTCAATCTTCTGCACACTGGACATCCTGTTCTATTAAATATCATCGTAGCTACTGATGACTTCCACTCATGACCATACTCGCATCTGAACATTGCTTTTATATTAGTTGAATAGGATATAGTTCTTATGTCAAGATTATTTCCATACTGATCTTTACCAATAAATCTGTTCATAACTTGCTTTCCAAACTCACCATTATCCATACACCACTGATATAGGCTCTTTGACTTGTGCTTTTTACCTACTATGTTGTTTTCGTTAAATTTACACTTAGGACACTCAGTCCTATTGTATACTCTAGTGTCCAATCTTGCAAACCACTCATGACCACATACATCACACTTCCAAAGTAACTTTACACGTTTGCCATGTGTAATACTTTCTATGCTATAATATTCATTAGTATCTGTCATGCCTGTATACTGTCTTGCTAGTTTAGCACCAAAATCCCCATTGCTATTGCACCAGTCTATTAGTTTCATGTATGATACCTCCAACTAAGTTGTTACATTCCTACTATTTCAGGTTTATTAGGATTGTTTTCCTCAATTTGAGATATTGTTTTGTACTCAATATTAGATGCAGCTATATCAATTACTTTTATTCCTGATTCTGTCTTTCTAACTATATCAGTGTTATTATTTATAACCTTATCTTCTCTGCAGAACTTATAGGATTTTTCATAGTCTCTTACTTGACATAATCCTATACTAAGTGTTATTTCCTTAGGTGCTCCTGCTCTATACTTTTCAACAGCTTTATTCATATACTCTGTGTACTTCTTATTCTTTTTAGGGTCTTGAATCCATCCAGCCAGTGTACTATTATCAGTTACTAACATGACATTAGTAATTCCAGCCTGTCTCATCTGCCCCTGCCAATGATGAATAGAGTATAATGCGTGCTCATATGCTTGAATAGCAGTTATAAACTGATGGTCTTGCCATAATGGCAATCTTCTAGTTGCCTGTGCTGTAAGATGTTTGCCTTCAAAATCATTATAAAAGGCTACTGCGAATAACCCATAGTCCTTTCCTTTGGGTCTCTTAAAACTAAAATGACAATAAACTGTCCTTCCTATGTTTGTACCTATAATGTTTTGCTGTTCCACTTTAATTTTCCTCCGTTATTTAGAAAATCTGTATATCAGGTTCTATCTTAAATTTTCTACCAAATGCTCTAACTGATATCTCTTCAATAATATTGTTCTTTATGTTAAATTCATCTGTATCGTTTACAATAAATGTAATGTTAGTAGCATTTAGCATTACGACTTTAATATCAACGTTACAATGAATAGAATTTTTTACAATAGTATTAGCTATAATAGTACTTGCATACTTACATGAATACTCTACGACACCTCTGTATTCTTTTGTCTTAAACTCTCTTGATGAGAAGTAGTCATGTACTTTTCTATTTTCATAGGAATAATAAGGTGTTTCGTCAATTTTCATTGACTTACTAAGCTCATATACATTGTCACCATTTTCTTTGAAATAGTCTGTTAGTAAGGATGCAGGCTCAAATCCTATAATTCCACACTCTTTTAATAATTCCTCTATTGACTCATGTGTTTCCCCAAGGTCTCTAGCCATAATCTCAAATGAAATTATATCAGCTAAACTTGTTAAATCTAATTGAACTAATTTTTCATTTTCTGATACCTCTATATAATTGCAAATGTCAATTCCATAAGCTTTTTCGTTTATTAATCTTATAGGATAAGAGTTAGGAATATTATCTTTGATTTCCCAACACATTTCAAATGTAGAGTCATCTAATATATTTTTTAACAACTTATTCAAATAAGCAATAAGTGCTTTAATATTTGCTGCGTCGTATCTATTTTTAGGATCATCTGACATTTCTTTTAGTCTATCAATATCTCTTTGTATCAACTCTTTATTTATGTTAATAGATACTTCATCCATCTTTGTAAATGTGTTTACAAATGTATTTGCTGGAACTTTCTGCTGCACAATCTCAATCATTACTGCTCTCCTTTATTATCAAATGAATCCATACTAATTATCATAGGCTTTGTCTTTTCATACTCTTCCTTAAACTTAACAAAGTTGCTTAGTACTGCATCATATTCTTCTCTTGTGTTAATCACGCCTGCCCATTGAATATCCAATAGTCTGTCAATATTAAATGAACGTGCATCCCCAGCAATCATATCAAAGACTGCCACATTTCCATTATTGATATTACACCTATTATCATGACCACCAAGTACTCCACCCTGGAATCCATACAGTAATGATACTGTATTAAGATTTCTTGTACCAAGCATGATTCTAACTTCCCCGTTCTTTTTCAAAAATACTATAAGTGCTGTCTCATAACACAGCTTGCTATAAACCTCTGGATATGTCATATTATTATCGCTCCTATCATATAATTAAAAACTAATTTATATATTCACTAGTATCCTGTTACATACCTATATACTAACTATACTGCAAACTAGTTTAATTGTTAATGATTAGTGTTACTAGTTTAAGTAACTAGTCTAATTTTTCATATATGTTATAATGTCTTTTGCAATCAAAAAAGCCCTAAGCTTTTGACCTAGGGCTCTTTCGAGTATTTTAAAATAATTCTATTACTCTTTGAATCTTATCTGCTGAGTAAGTGTAATTCCTTATTACTTCAACTGCATCTTCTACACCTATAAGTGTCACAGCCTTAGCAATACTAATCATTGCTCCATCATAATCTGCTTCTTTTTCAATGGTTGCTATGTCCTTTTTAGATATACCTAGTACAGTTAAAATATCTTTGTATCTATCACTTTTATCACATATCATTGTCTGTAGTCTTATAAACCATATCTGGAATATATCTGGACCATATTGATATCTTTGACTTTCAAAAGCTTTACATATTGAGTCAAGCTGATACCCAAAATCACTGTATCCAGTTTCCTTCTTATCAGGTATTGTATCGAACAATGAAAGCTCTTTTCCATCTTCGTCTTTAATGTTTTCTCTTACTAGATACTTCTCTGTATTAAACATATCTGTTACATATCTTATTACACAGAATTTTATACAGCTATGTACGTATCCTTCTAAAGATACGATGACACCCGCGTTACTAGAACGTTCACATGCCTTAGAGATATTGTAATCATCACATGTATATAAGTAATTCAATATTTCCATGTAAATGTCATCAATATCACTTTTTTGTAATATCTTATTAAGACTTTTTCCTATTCCTCTAATTGCATTACTAACCTTTGTTTTATGGTTTAATACGTAATCAATTGTTGATTTAGACCATCCAGCGAGTTGCTTCTCCTCTTCCTTAAGAGGATTATAAACTAATTCTGACAAACTTGAACTCATTGGAGTCTACCACCTTTTCAATTTTTATTAAGTGAAAAGATTAATATGTAGCAAGAATAGCTTCAAATACTGACCTATTTTTTGCTGAGTATCTAAGTATTTCCATCAGTGTTGTTCCCAGTTCAGTATGATATTCAACAAGTTCGGATAACTTGCTAAATACACTCTCTGCTGTTTTCTTTTTCTTAGAATAGTCTCCCAGCATATCGGCAAGTGCATCAATATTTCTGAATACATTCAGAATATTAACATTGTGTAAACTGCATACATCAATACAGTAATCAATCTGCTCTCTCAAGCTCATCATTTCTGTAATGTCCTCTGTAGAATCTGCTACAGCAGCAGTTGCAAAAGCCTTTTGGAAGTCATCGTTGTTATCAGCTACATCTCCACCCTCATTAAAGGATGCTGCATTAGCAGTCATTAAGATGTTTACTTTGCGACGCTCAACTCTTTTCACAAGCTTTGGTGTACCATTCTTATTCAATACCTCATGTCCGTGCTCGTCCAACTCAGTATCATAATAAGTATGCACCTCATTTACAGTTCCATTGGTAGCTTCAATCACATCTGTACGATATTTGTTGTTTTTAGCATATAGTTTAATACGCCCTATCACAAACTGCTCAACGCTCATTAAATTGGCTTCAATTTCACCATCTTCATTAACGTGACTACCATACTCCATGTCAAAGCCTTCACCGTTTTCCTCTGCATCAACGATTGAAATGTATACGTCATGCAGTAAATCATTGGCTTTTTCTTCTTTTACATCACAACTCTTAACAATACCTATAAGATTTTTATAGTTATCAATTAAGTAGCTACTAGCCTCTCTATTGATTACAGGCTCTAATATGTAAGCAGAAGATTGAATGCCTTTAGTTCCTATTCCTATAAGCATATTTTAGAATTTCCTCCGTACCATTATTGGAATAAATGCAAATCGAACAAAATACCATTTATTTCCTACTCTATTATTATACTTGTTTTTACCTTATTTGTCAACTTTTCACACTATATTTTTCAAAAATTCCTTAAAAAATTTCGATTATCAGAAAATTTAACAAATTGTCTAATAATTCAATCATTTTTAAGCATAATAAAAGCACTAATAGTCATTCTTATTTGCTACTAGTGCTTTTATTATAAATTAAATGTTATTCATACCGAACATAACTCTTTGTTTAGGTGCTTTAGGCTGTCTATTTGTATTATCTGATTTCTCTTTTGTGCTCTTTACTTTTCCATCAGATGGTGCTAGTGTATCTTCTGTTACTGTAACATATCTAATGCATCCACAACAATTCATACATTGATGATTAGCACTTGGGAGTGCTACATCTGCTATTGTACTGTATACACTCATTAACTCTCTTGCTTTTACTGCTGTCAAGCAAGCCCAATCACTGAATGATAATGGTGAACTACAAACACCAAATGTTGACTCACTCAAGTTCATTCTCTTACTTAATGTTTTAATGAATTTCTTAGCTGTTACTGTGTCTAAGCTTGTTGTATTATCTCTTAACATAATTCTGTCTATATCAAGACCTATAAGTTTATCCAGAAGATTAACTTTGTCAGGATTTATGTCACCTGACATTACATCATCATCTGTAATGTCTACATACACATATTTAGCTATATTCTTGATACTTTCTGCTAAGTACTTAATTGTATCTGCTGTACTCTCAGATAACTGGACTTCTGCTAAGTGTGTTGAAAAACAAAATTGCTTCATAGAATCTAATATATAAGCATATTCTGCTTCTGTATACTGACTGAAGCGATATCTAATGAATGGAATATCTTTTTCAACAGATAATACATTGTCACCTATCTTAATCTTCTTGTTTGAGTTCATTCCAATCTTGTAAGTTCCTGTAACTACAATGCTTGTAATCATTATCAAAAATTCCTTTCTACTTTTTAAAATATATCAACTATATCAACAAGTCTATTTTAATGTATATCATTATATTTTTTAACATTTTCCACTATTTTTCACATACAAACATTTGTTCTTATAATTTTTACTAAATTTTCGAATCATAGGATGCTTATATAAAAATAGCTTAATGATAATATTATTTTTTACCTAATGTATCTTTATACTGTTCTGATGTTTAACAAAAAGTTTTTTGCTATTCACTAACTTATAATACAATATAAAAAATATTGTAAAAAGTAGTTAATTAGTTAAATGTTATTACATTTTTATACTATGTAGTGCTAAGTTGCCAATTAAACCTTATTTCAAATGCTACATACACTTCTACTAATTGTTATTCATCAATTTATTTAAGGCACTATTGCTTATACAATTCTTATGTATACCTAGACTTAAGTCTACTTTAGATTCTAATGCTTTTCCACAACAACCACATTTGCCTATACTATATATCTCAAGGAAATTAATCTCTATTCCTAAGTATAGTTTATTTAATACAAATAGCAAAGAACGTATTTCTACTGATGTACCAGGTAATTGCCCTTTACTGCCTTGTGCATACTTGAACTCCCCTGATTTATCATCAATCCATATTATACCACAATATATTTTACTACTTGCCTTTATTATATTTACAAAGTAAATATATTTATTCTTATTGTCCTTAGATTCCTGTATTGTCAACATAAATCTGAAGTCTTCATTTGTTTTAGTACTGTGTAAAATAAAATCACTGTTGCCTGCTAACAAGAAGTTTAATGCATCATGCTGATTTATTTGACCACTCCTGTTTTTATTACTTTGTACAAAACAATCACAGTACCTTGCACAGCATCTTCCATCTTTGTCAAACAACTCCTTAGCCATGTAATTATCAGATATGCATTGTATTGTCATATCGTCTGAATTTCCATACACTAAGGAGTTTATGCATTTTGAACAATCTTTTATGCTTATTAAATTCATTTTTTAACCCTTTTATTATTTCCTGTTGCTTTTCTAGTTTTAGATATAGTTGCTCCTATTTGTGATAGCTGTTGTGCAATTTTCTCAGGGTTTGGATATGTTGCCTGTGCTCTTCCCATTATTTCAGGGTCTTCAAATGATATTGATATATGTTTAGGTAATTCTTTATACATCTTCCAACCTGGATCCAATAAACCTGTACTCATGAGTACCTTCAACTGTTTTTCTGTATACTTTTGTATACCTCTTTGTCTGTATCTTACCAGTTGTCCATCTACGTCTATTAGTGTTATTATACCTGCCACAACAGATACAGCTGTTAAGTATAATCTTTCTTGATTAGCCATTACTCTTACCTCCTAAGCTCTATGCTTGAATAATTATCATAAAAGATAATAAAATTATATCTATTTCTTTTATTAGTATTTTATTTAGCTTATTATCATTTTTGCTTTGTATATCATTTAATCTTCAAAGGTTTCACCTATAGTTACTAATGAATCTTCATCATCTATTTCAGTGTCATCATCTGTAATTTCTATGTCATCAGTCTCATCTACCTCTGAGCTATCAATACTATCAGTCTCATCTCCTGCTAATTGCTTTACCTCATCTATGTATTGTAGTTCCTCTTCACTATATACTACTAAGTCAAGCTCTTGAACTTTTTTTCTTAGTATATTATCTATTCCAATTACGTTATTCAATCTATCAGGAGTCATTACTGAACGTGTTGATAATTCATATAATGCTCTTTGACATTTTATATCCAAGACATCATCTGCAATTTTAACATTTTCTACTGCCTTACTCAATATTAGTTTCATGTATTCCCAGTCTCTTAAGGAAGTTAATGAAGCTGTTTCAGCACGCTTTCTGAAAACCCACTCATTTATCTTTTCATATTTCTTTTTGTCTGGCAGTTTTTTAATCACATCATTATAAAAATAGTTAATGCCTATAGGTATATATCCAGTGTTTATTAACAATCTATACTCTATGTATTCATCTATTTTCTTTAATAGCTGATAAACCAAATTCTTTGCACCAAATTCATCTTCCAATGCTATCATAATCTTTAAAACCTTTTTACTATTTGTTTTATCACTGACCATTGGTTTTACTAATTCGTTTATAAAATCATCCACAATAAAGTTCTCTATCCCTTTCATGTAGACTTTCAAATCTTTAACTGTAAGAATTGGTTCTTTATGTATATCTATAATATTATCTATCTGTTCCTCATACTTATCATAAGCACTACTCATTCTCATTATGAAAAAGTCAACTGCTGCTGATTCTATTTCAATGCCTTTTTCTGAGAAACTTTGTGCTACTATTCCTTTTAGTATCTGCTTATTAGGGAAACCTAATTGCATAATATGACTTACTTTACTAAATGATAAAAGCCTATTCTTAAGTATATCCTTATATTGCATCCAGTCATCTGATGTTATTACAAGTATTCCATTATCACTTGGTTCTTTTATATACTTAAATAACTGGTCTTTCTGCTTTTTTGTTAGTGTAGAATACTCTGTCCTACAATACCACTTACCATTTATGCTAGGTACTCCTACTACTTCCATAAATGTAGAAAAGTCAATAGAGTTTGAAAGTGTGTCACCTAAGTTGTCCTCTTCTATTCCAAACTCATCCCCTACACCTATAGCTGCATTGAATTGATTTTCTTGGTCTATACACATATATTTTAATGTATCGCATACCATATTATTGAACCATACATATTTACCTAATACAAACATTACTCTTGTAGACTCATATATTTCAGCGTTTAACATTTCTTTAAAAGAGTATTTCATTATATTTCACCCCAAGCTAAATATATTTATAAACTATAACTTTATATACATATGTATTATATCATAATTCTTTTAGATTAGTCTATGAAAATATACATTTATTGTTATTGTATTATCTACTTTTTATTGTTTATACAATAAAAAAGAGAGCTGATTTTACCAGCTCTCTTTCCTTATTATGCATTTTTACTAAGTTAGATTGTTACACCTTTAAACTTAATTGTTAATCCCTCACAACCTGCTGCCTTACAAGCATAAACATTTGCTGTCTTAACTCTTGTTGTTGTGTCAGGTACCCAGTTCTTAGCATCATGCATATGGATTCTACTCTTATTTCCTTCAATATACATTGATGCATTGTGCATCCACAACTTCTTGTTGATTTCAGCTGTCTTAGCTGCTACAGTTGCATAAAGTGCAGATGCCTTATCATACTGTTTAGCTAAATCACTGATTGATGTTACTTCGTTGATTATCTTGATTACACTAGCAGGCAATACTGTTGTGTCATTATTTTTAGCTGCATCAAGAATCTTTGAACCTGTGATTTTGGATGCCTCATATCCTTTGAGTGAGTATTCAATTTCTACCTGAGATGTTGCATCTCCTGAACTTGTTCCCTTATCTTTAGAATAAGGTGTTCCAGGAACAGTGTAAGCACCAGTATAAATATCAATACCTACTGAAGCTACTGCTTCAAGTCCTTCTTTGCTGTACATTGAGTAAGCACCAGCTACTTTCTTACCCTTAGCTTCTGCTACACCAGTGTCTCCTAATGTTGCTTTAAGGTTTTTCATAAGACCACCTTTAGGTCCCATTGCCTTCTCTACAAGTTTTAACTCGTACTGAGATTTACATAATGCAACAAGCTGTTTAGCACTCATGATACTTTCTTTTCTCTTAGCTGCTGATATAAGGTCAACTTTACTTGCATCTACTTTATAGAATGCAAGAGACTTAGCATCAATTACCTGTCCAAGAGGTGCTGTCACTGTTGAATCAGTAATCTTCTCAAGTGCTAAACTTGCACCAAGTGTTTTTACTAACTGTTCCTCATTTTCAGTAGGTACTGCAATACCGAATTTCTTCATGTAGTTATCTCCGTTATGGAAGATACTCTTAGTTCTGAATACATAGGTTGTAATGTTCTGTTTTGTTCCATTGATAGGAACTTCAACGATACCAACTTTCTTGAACCCTGCATTTACATTCAACTTAGTTGGATTGAATATAGGTGTTGCACTTGCAACTTCACCAATACCAAGTGATGTGAATCCTTCTGTAGTTGTCTCACCATCTTCTGATGCTGCTTTGTAATCTTCGCTAGGAAGTTTAATTACACAACCCTTACAGTTATTGATGAATCCATAAATATCAAGGATATCAAAACCACTTTCAATTGCTCCATTAAACTCTGTTTTCTTTTCCTTAGCTGCTGACTTAAGTCTTTTTGCTTTCTTTGCAGGTTCAGCTCCAAGTACCTCTGCTGGAATATCTTCCAAGGAAACTCCATTTTTACCACAGATGTACTGTAATCCCTTTGAGGATGTTCTAATTGCAAAGTTTCCTGGTCTAAACCAGTGACAAAGCATCAACACATTCTCGTATTTGAAGTTATCTTCACTTCCATCAGAGAATCTAACTCTGAAACCAATGTTCTTATTATCCTGAACAAATCTCTTAGTAAGAGTAATGGAGTTATCCAAGTCAATATATCCATCACCTGTATAAATTGTCATAGGCAATGAGTTAATCTTAAAATTGCCTTTTTCAACAATCTTATTGTTGACTACTGCAATCTGATTGTTTGAGAACTTTCTCTGTAAGAGATTGTCTGTAGGTATTCCACGCTTAATAACCTCACTTGAAAATCCTCCAAACTCTTTTTCTTTGCCTTCCATCATGAAACCAATAAGGTTTCTGTTAGTGTCTACGATTGTCTTAGTAATTTTAATCATCGTATAATTCCTCCATAAATTATTTTTGAATCACTTCTCTTTACATTTATATATTACCTCATAAATCAATTTTTGTCAACAGAAGTGTCTAAAAATTTTAAATTTTTGTACACATTGTTTTTACAATAATGATTTCCAGCTTTATAGATGCCCTATTTATGCATCATACATTATTATTTTTGAGTACACTTTTGTCTAATTGTTATGATATTATTTTTGCTTTTTATAATGACAAAAATAAATGCCAGTTAGCATCATTGTTAACTGGCATTTATTTATTATTAAGTTGCTATTCATTTATTCAATTGTAACACCTGAAAACTCTGTTACTATTTTCTTTGTGTAGTTCTTAACAGCTGTTGCAGCTTCACTACCTGCTGCATCATTACCTACTACTTTCCACTTAGAATCAAGCTTTACAGTAGCTTCATCTGCCTCTCCGTCAACATACTTGATAGCGGATACTGTAATTGAACCTAACTGGTTACGTAATTTGCTGTTAGCCTTTAACAGTTTCTTAAGAGATGCTATGCTAAACACTCCATATAAGCTGTTTGCCCCCATTCTCTTAATTGCTAATGACTCTCTCACTGACTGTCCAGCTACTTTAGATACTTCGTTAATCACAGTAGCATTAGATGTACTTAACATATGAATAATCTGACTCATTTCTGTTGCTGATGTACATGATACTATTGCTCCGAAGTATTCAGTAGATACTCCTACTACAGTACCAAAGTAAAGAATATCTGTAGTGATTTCTCCCTTAGGTGCCTCTGAGAAGCTAATTGTTCTTAATGGATAAGTACCACCTATAGCTGATACTATATCTCCATCCTGAGTGTGTCTAATCTTACCATTACTGATTAAACCTTTGCTAGCCAATGCAGCTGCATCTGCAATATTTACTTCAGCAAGTGTTCCATTCTGAGTGAATACTGTATAACCTACTAACTTACCGTTCTGTTCTACTCTGTCAAGGATGACTGCTCTTGCAATACCTTCAACCTGGTTTGTCTGAGAGTTAATTAATGTGTACTTGTCAAGAGCACCATTTGTTGATACTAACCCTTTAGCAGATAATCCTAAGTTTGTAACTGCTATCTTTTTACTATTGATTGCTGCAGCTAATTCCTTAACTGGCATGGTTACTGTCTGATAATCAGAACTAATCAATGTGTATGCAGATACAGCATCCTTTGAGCTACCATGTCTTGTAATCATTGTAAAATTCTTCATGTCCTTATGTCTCCTTTACTTTTTATATGACCTTTTACTAATTTATTTTCATCAATTACTAATAAATTAAATACACCTAATATCATAATAGAGACTGTAAAATAGTAAAAATAATAGTAAATTATGACATATACTATTTTAAGTATGCTCTATCTCTCGTGTAATTTCCGAACCTCTTACGGGTTTTAGTTTAATAGTACTATATTGAGATGTCTTCTTTAACATACCAAGGTACTTGTGAAGTCTATAAACTATATATTTCTTGATTAGCCTACCTTTGTATCTAGGCATTGTATGCAATATTGGGTCGATATCATGAATTATTTCAACTGTCTTTGCTGGTATATTAAAGTTTATATTCTTTAGACTCTTAATAGTGCTAATCTGCTTTTCATGATTATTTGCTATTGTACAAGCTCTATTATAATGCTCACCAATTCTGATATCAAACACCATTTCTCCTATTATGCTTGCCTGTGCAAGTAAGCTTGCTCCATTATCAAGTAAAGGTGCTCCAATAAAGTTTCCATCTAAATCTCTTAGTAAATGTACATTTCCATAGTGTCTATCTGAGTTACCTATAAGTGCATCAAAGAAGAACATTCTGTCTATGTAATCAGAACTTAATAAATCATACATAACCTCTCTGTTAGTAATAGATTTATCTTCTGGTCTCTTAACTATATTTCTTGCTCTTTTAATTTCTGCTACAGATGTTATAGAATATCCTACTCTATCTATTTTTTCACATATGCTTACATGTTTACAAAATGGGCTTAGCATATTTATTCCTTTAAAATCTTTATCATCTAATATGTCATACTCCAATACATCAAAGCCAAGGTCTTTTCCAATTAAGTATGCTAATTTTTCACAGTATGGTTCAAACCCAAACCAGCTACTCCCTTTTATAAGAAACTGTCTACCTGTTTTTATATCTTCCATCCAAAACTTTTCAAGACGTCCTCCATTAGCATGTGACTTAACAAAATCATGCATTACTAATTGTTTTCCATTCCATTCAATTATTTTACTATTACTATAATCTTTCTTTTTTGTTGTTGCACAACAATCCTTGTTTACCCTCCATATATATTTATCTTCTTCATCCTTATCAATTACTCCTATACTATTGTAAGGGTAGTATTCCAATCCTATCTGTCCTCTAACAGATTTCTCGTTGTATAAATCTGATTCATCGTAAACCAACCAATAAGGGTCTGTTAATAAAGAACATCTTGTAATTTCTGCTATTTTATGTACATCATATCTTTTTAAGCCAAGTTCTTTAAGCATTTTACCTCGACCAAATCTATTGTTTGGGAATACTCTTTCTTTTATCCATGCTTCTAATATGATATTCATATCTGTTCCAGCATCAATCCCAATGTCAAATATATAAGGTAACCATGATTTCTTTATACCCTTATTAAGAATGAGTTCTGTTTTATCATTGTTTTTAACAAATTTACCAAGTTCCAAACCATCATACATTATTGCTATCATCAGTTACTTTTGCCTCCGTATCTCTCTAACTCGTCCCAAATTCTTGCAACAAGTGTTACTGACTCAAAATACAGTTTAAATAATGTTTCCTTATTAACCTTCAATGCTTTTGTATATATTTTTATTCTCTCCCAATTTGCTTCTTCATATGCTATTACAAGATTTAGCAGTTCACCACCAACGCCATCTCTGTATATTAATGCATCTTCTGTTACTTTATCAAGATTCAAGGATGTAAGTTCCTCACTCATTGAACGACCAGAAAGTATATCCAGTGTTGAAAACAAACCTATCATATATGCTGTCTCTGCATTTAACCCTTTGAATTTATATTCTTTTGTAAGCTGTCTGCATAATTCTGCTCTGCTATAACTCTGTCTTATAAGGTCTTCTGATACTGTACTTGATTTACCAAACTGTAATAGGTATATCCATCTTTCTATTCTTTTTATACCAAGCTTACTTGTTGCCTCTGCAACAGTTGATGCACGTTCATTTGTTGAATTACAAAGTCTTATAATCTGAGCAGATAATAAAGGGTCACGTGATATTACTCTTGTTATTTGCTCAAGTGTTGCTTTTTCATGCATCAACTTTATTACTTCAAGGAAGTTTACTTTTGAATGACCATTTTGTCTTATATCCATGTCTACTGAAGATGATATATAATCACCCTCATAGTAGTCTATATTTGCTGACTCTGCTAATACATAATCATCAGATGTATTTACATTATATGCCAATTTTTTGCAAAGAAACTCTTGTTGTCCTAAAAAAGTATCTGTTATGCTTTGTATATCTATCTTAATGATATCTGCTAACATTTTTGCATAGTTGAAATATTTATCATCTTGATTTATCTCAACCATTACCTTGTATCCAAGGTCTTTTAGCTGTTTTAAAAAAGATGCCTTGTCTTGATTATCCAACATAGCGTTGTTTACTTGAATAATAGCTGACTTAGGGTCTAATAATTGTATTTTATCAATTATTTGACTGTTGAAACAGTTATTTTTTATCTCAACAACAGTAGGAACCCCTGCTACAGCATCTGCTGCATTAAACCCCTGCACAATGTTTGCTATAACAAGCTCTAATGCTCCAGTAGCATCCCTATCATCATATTTCAAATCAAAAGCATAGAGTTTCCTATTTATTCCACGTATTTCACTCTTAGAAACATATGACTTCATTTTATTATTCTCCGTTCATAAAATTATTAAAAATTAATCTATAATTTATTAAATGTCTGTATTTTAGCACCTACATACAAAAATACAGTGATACATTAGCATCACTGTATTTTTGTATTGATGTATTAGCTACAGGTTTATTAAAACTCTTCATCCTCTAGTGTATCATCACCATCTATAATGTTGTAATTTGCTAAGAATAGCTCTTCTCCATCAAGAGCGTCCTCTGCTGTTTCTAGCAAACGCGAATATATTGAACCTGCACTTTGGACACCCTGTTTCATCAATAGTTCTACTGGATATGGCTGTAACCCATTCCCCATTTGCACCGTATTCACAGTTAGTACACTTCCAATTCATCTTCTTATGACTGTTACTGCCTAATGCTGCAAATGACTCGAATTTTACATCATTCTTATATAACAGCTCACTATATAACTCATGTGCATAGTACTTATTAAATATTGAATTACTGTTATACTTATATGTATTTAAAGATGTATTTAATGCTCTATTTCTAGCAACAGTAAAATCTACATTAACTGCCTTATCCCCAAGTATGTATCTTACAACATTCTCAAGTACATTCATATTATTTCCTATACTGTCACATATATAATTTTCACTGTATATATGCTCCAATTCTTTGTATGAATCATCCACTATCTCTATATATCTTACTCCATACTTATCACATAACTTATGTTTCAGTAAATTATTTTCTGTTCTGTTTTTATGCCAATAAGTTGGTGAGTATTCTATACAGGTTCTTATTGATGGTATTCCTATATCAAACTCTATACCTCTTGGATATTCAGCAGACTTTAACACTATAGCTCTACTTTCTGTATCATTGTATATCTGTTTAAAGCACTGATATAAAAACTGTTCTGCGTATGATGTTTTATATGAATTTTTACATCTTGGACAACCACTCCTATGAAATATTCTATTTTTAATAGTAGCATACCACTTATGATTACACTTACTACACTGCCAACTCATTTTAATGTGTGACCCATATGTTACATCTTGCATAGTATGCTTAACTCCATTAATATCTACACCTGTCCACTCCTTGTTTAGTATATCGCATAAATCACTATTATTTGATTTCATCCAATTGTACAATGAGTTCTCTTTATTACAGAATGGACAATTACCGCCATTTGCTCTAAGTGTTCTATGTGCAGTATCACATATCCATTCGTGGTTATTACTGCACTTCCAAATAAGCTTGATACTAGAGTAAGCGTACATATCACTTGCCTTTAATACTTGCTTATTATCTTGTCTTATCCCTGTCCATTCACTGAGTATCTGCTTACCTTGTTCACCATGATTGTTGCACCAATCTAAAAATGATACAAACTGTTTCATGTTAGAAATCATACTCCTCTACTGTATCGTCATTAATACTATAGTTTGCTATGAACAGTTCCTCACCCTGCAGAGCATCTTCTGCTGTCTTGCCTGCCATTGTGTATAATGTCTTGAATGGTTTAATATATATTTGTTTACCATCATTAGTGTTACCCGCAAATAGCTTTCTAACTATTACTGAGTCATCATATGTCATAAACCATTTTGCATGCATTTCTTTTGTAAACTCTGCAAAGTGCTCATGTGGAAATCCTTTATGTGTGCTACCACCTTTACCATATAGCCCACTGCTTTCCTGTTTAGCGTATGGTGGGTCAAGAAATATGAAGCTGTCACTAGGACTCTCTTCTGCATATTTCATTGTATCTTCAAAAGATACATTGTATATTTCAATTCTTTGAAGAAGCCTACTTGCATCATATACAGCATTTAACTTATCTAATTTGAAATCACAGAACTGGTCTTTACTAATTGAACCTGCATCACCCATACCACTGAAACTGATTTTATTTACTAAAATCATACGTGCTGCTCTTTCTTCAAGAGTCATTTGTGTTGTGTCTACTGACTCTGCCCAATTCCAAAATGCTTTTCCTTCACCACAAGCTAAATTATATAATTTAATTTTGTCTCTTATAAGTTGCTTATCTGCTTCAGTCAGCATATCAGACTGTTCAAACTTCTCAAATTCTCCGCCAGCTAAATACTTTCTAGCTGCTTCTCCATGGAATCCACTGTTATGTACCTCTTGCTGATGAGGACACCTCTCTGTAATCATCTTTGTTGCAATTTCTACAACTGAGTCAGGATTTGTTTTAATGCCCTGCCAAAATGCCCACATTTCTGTATACAGGTCTCCACCAATCATTCTTTCAAGTTTTGTAAATCTAGTATCATCTGCAACAGATAAACTCACTGAACCACCACCAAAGAATGGTTCAACAAAAGTTTTCATATCTGTAGGAAAATAATCTACCATGTAAGGGTAAAATCTCCATTTTGCTCCAGGGTAACTTACTACTGGTTCTGCCATTTTTACTTATCCTCCAAATCTTTTAATATAATGTGTTTATCTACAAAGTGACTGCATTTTCCATCACTAAAATTGTTAGGTTTATTAGTTGTCATTGTATACCAACAATGCCCTATCTCTCTATCCCTATAGATACACTCCAAACAATTTTTTGATTGCAAATCAACCTCTGTTTCTTGGGACTCTATGAGTTTAACAGTTTTTCTGTTCATTCTCAAATAATCAATGTTAGTTCTATCAATTCTTTGAGTAGTTACTTTCTTAACTGATGCTTTTTGGATAACTTTATTTAGTTATCCTCCTTTTCATTATTGGTATCTTTGTGCTCTTTATTATGCTTTCTCTTTGTAATACCTAGCCTAGATAATGCTTGAGCTAGTGTTGTCTTACTAATACCAAGCTCATCTGCTATCTCCTTAGCTGACTTGTTATTCTCAATGTACTCTTCTTTTAGTCTATCCATCCCATATTCATTTATTAATGCAATAACATCACCTTTTTTATTTTTCTTAGTAACCTCATGTGTTTCTGTCTGAATTTCATGTGTTTCTGTCTGAATTTCATGTGTTTCTGTCTGAATTTCAGGTGTCTTACCATTAATTACACTATTAATTTTGCTAAGACATTTATTGCATATATCATAAACCTCTGTTGTTCCGTCTTCTAAGTTGATTGTAATTTTATTCATCTTTACTGATACTTTATTACAACCACTGCAATCACATTTAACTACCTTCATAATATCTATACCCTATGCCCTTCTATATATAAGTCACAACTAATTATTTTAATAACAATCTCTGTATTTCAGAGCTTATATTATTGATTTATCATTTTCTCATACTGTTAATATCTAATAAGTTTAGGTGTATTAACAGTTGCATCTGCTGTGACAACTTCTCTAACTTTTTGTTTTATGTACTCCTCAGCATTGTCTGCCTTTATCAAATCTTTTGATAATAACATATCTACATTGTCTAATATTTCCCATAATTGCTCTTTGGCTTTTAATGTTATGTTTTTATCAAATGTTAAACTCTTTTCTAAGTTCATTCTATAAATGTTAAGCTTAATTATCTCTGTGTCAGTATTAAGTCTTTCATTGCCATCTATTGTTTGAGATGATGCATCAATAAATGTCTCTGATTCGTGACCTTGAACAAAGTACTGATATAAAAATGCTATTGCCTCATCTCTGTCTGGTTTTTTACCATTAATCTTCTCTGCAAAGTACATATGAAGATTAATGACATCCCCACCTTTTTGACAACCGAAACAATAAAAACTGCTTGTGTCTTCATAATATCTGAATGATGGTGTATCCTCATCATGTAATGGGCAACATGCTCTAGGGTCATTCTCAAAATTCACAGGGTAATTATCAAAATAGCTACCTAATTGAGGAACTATAATATTGTAAAAATACATTGGAATTGTCACATTAGCTTTTACTGCTATTGCCATTCTTTTTACTTCAGATTGTTTTCTTACACCATTACTAGTTGTATTCTGTTGTGAATTTACTTCCTTAAAAACAGCCAATGTTTAAACCCCCAATTAGTCTGATGTTCTATAACTATGAAGTCTCTTCCACTGATTAAACTTGATTTCATAATCAAGTAATTGTTTATCAGTTGCTTCAATTAAGCTATACTGCTTAATTATTGTTATTCTTGTGTACTCGCTTGATGCGTCATACTCTACTCTTGCTACAATGTTTTCTTTACATGTTCTATTGAACCTAATCAATATGATTGAGTCATATTTATTTCCATCCATTGAAAGCATCATATTTCGTTTAATTATTGTTGTAAGTTTCTCATAGTATGTTCTTGGAACTGAAATAGTGTCATTCACTTTCATAATTTTTAAAATAAAATCATATATTGCTTCTGTTCCAACTTCTCCTGTAGTATCCTCTTCTTTAATTGATACATTAGAATCACTCTTAATGTCTGTTACACCAACAAACTTCGTTTCAACATCTATATCAAAGTTTCCAAAGCTCTTAACCATTGCATCCTTATATGAATCAGCTACTTTCTGTAACTCTTTAGTTGTATTTGTCATAGCCATAGTTGCTTCTATTAGAGCTTTTTCAAGTTCATCTTTTTTATCCATTGATTCATAATTTTTAGTTTGTTTATTATCTTCACATACTGCTGATGTATCATTATCTGCATTGCTGTCCTTTTCAGCTAGTTGCTCTACACTACTATTACTAGTTGCTTTAGCATCACACGTAGTTGCTTCTGACTTAGTTTCTAATTGTTCAACCTTATCAGTATGTTGACTATCATCTAAACTACTCATTGCTTCATCTTTTTTAGTCATTGCTTCACTATCTACACTCTCATTGTTATTGCAACTATTTTCTACTGCCTTAACTACAATGTTACTCTGTCCACCTTGAATTACAGGTGCTGGCTTATGTACTTCTGTTAATGACTCAATAAAGCTATCTGCTGATATAGGTGTTCTCATATTGTGATCAACTATTCTAGTTATTGAGAATTTCTTTCTATCATACTGTCCTCTAAAAACACTAGCATCTTTATCGGATATATCAATGATATTATATCTTTCTGTATAGTTTAATATATCATCCTTAATAAGTCTTAGCTCATTACCATGCATCCAATATAAAATTGGCTTGTCTGCGTTCTTTGAATCCTTGATTATACCATAAACATCAAATCTGTTATGTACAAAGAGTAATGTGGCTTTTGCACTGCCAACTCCTTCTTTTATCTTCTTGCCCTTATCTTCTGTTGCTGGTACTAACAGATACTTTCCAGTGATAGCATCATATAGACAACATGCTATATCATTGCTTTTCTTTCTATCAGGATGTACTGGTACTACTAATCTATCGTCAATAACTGGATTCATAATGTTCACCTCTTATTAATACTTTAATTCCATAAATGCATCTACTTGACTTGCATTTGTTATAATAGCTTTACCATTATTGTCTACATCTAAACCTAGTTTGTTAATCTCATCATCTGTAAGACTTTCAACTGGTAAAATAGGTGAGAAATTAAATTTCTCTGTTCTGTCTGCAAAATCACCCTTGTTATCCTTAATCATTGCAAGTGATGATAATTCTGTCATTGTGAAATCATCCAAATACTTAATGACTTCAAATTCATCTTTTAAAAGTGGTACTATTCTTAATAAATGCATTTGACCTTTTCTACCAATTACTTCTGTATCTATATCATTGTTATCCTTATCTAAATAATCAACAACTGATAAACCTGAATAGATGCTTTCATCTGTTCCCATAGCTTGTCCATATCTACCACTTATAAGTGTATCATATCTAGCACTATTTGCTATAATACCCATCATTTTAACTGCCTCAAATAGCTTTTTATTTGTCTTAATTTCTTCAAGTGTATCATTTACATTAACTCCATTGAATACACCCTTATCAACTGACATTGCATATTCAAAACAATATGTTCTATCTCCTGCATTATCTGTTATACACCATATATCTTTAGTGCTTGCCCCAACACTTAAGATTGCATATCTCTCCAAATCCTTTGTGCTTGCTACAAGTATGCTTGCTCCTGCTTCAATTCCATTGATATTACTTGTATTAAATACTGCTGTTTCAATGTTATCTGATGTTGTATTAAATATCTTAGTAAGTGTCCCTTTAAGTGCTTTCTCAATATCACGTTTATTAGTCTTAACCTTAAGTGCCTGTTTAATAAATATAATGTTCATTAACAATAGTCTCCCTTATTATAAAAATTTTAATTTAAGTATATTCATGTCTTTACTTTTTGCTTCTGTATTTATCTCCACCTGCTACAAACATTAAACCACAGTTTAGCCATGTTAAACCAAGTTCTTTCTTTTTTGCTTTTACTGTCTTTTTATCAACGCCATACATTGTTGCTATCTGTCCTAGTGTCATAGGATTATCCTTCATTGTTGCTCCAAACCATAGTCTGTAAAACTCGACCCTAGTTATTTTCTCAAAGTCTTTTGGTGTTTTTGTCTGTGTAACCTTTGCCATTGTCTTATCTCCTTACTTAACTAATGCTTACTATTTATTTGCTTTGTGAATAACATTCTATTTTTATGTATTATTTCATTTCTCTCTTGCTCAGTATATTTACTATATGTCTCAGCATTTGATACTACATTGTATAATCTAGATTCAAAGCACCCATCTGAATTTCCTATTGGTGTACTGTATTCATCTGGATTTGAACAATTTCCAAACACAAAGTTTTCTACCTTATTTCTATAATGCTCATAATTCTTTTCCTTTGTATTATACTGTATGCATATATCCACAATTTCCATGCCAATACTTTCGCAACTCTTTATTATATCTTCAACAATCAGTCTTAGCAATACTGCTCTTGTACTATCTATCATATCTGTATGTGATGTATCACATATTATATTAGATATTTCCAAAATTGTTACTGTACTTTTGTCATCATCAGTACTTTGCATATTTACTTTATTAAAAAAGAACACTGCTATTAGCTTATTATCAACTTCTTTTCTAACCTGATATAGCATGCTATTATCTACATATTTCTTAGTTGCTTTTGGTATGTGATATGTTTCTATACCATAAAATTTGTTGTATCTGCATATAAACTCTATTATTTCATCTGTAGCCTCTTTTACCTTTTCCAACTTAATAGGTATATTATAATAAGTTTGCTTGCTGCTATTCCTAATTATTATTGGTACTTGTAATGTTATTTTTTCATTATCAAATGATAAAATGTTATTATCAGATAACCATAGGTATTCATTCAAATATTTATGTGTTATGTTAATTATTTCTTTTCTATATTTATTCTTCAAAAATGGTAACATACCATATGCACTGTAGATATCATCTGTTTTCTTTTTATTACACTCAGTACACATAGGTATTAAGTTTTCAACATTATTGTTTCCACCTTTGTTTAATGGTATAAAGTGATCTACTGTAAAGTCTCCATCGCCTATTTGTATATGTTTACCACACATTGCACAACGATTATCAGTTTTTCTAGCTACTGCTTTCTTAACCCCCATCGTTATCCATTCTCTCTCAAAATAATTGCATCTGTTTAGTTTTACAGTGTATTTATCCTTCATAGTTTGCACCCCACAAATATAAAAATAAGCAACTAACTATATAAACCAGTTAGCTGCTTATGCTTCTTTACTGCTATTTGCTAGCCTGCGAGATAATCTTTCATTGCCTCCTTAACTACTTCTCTGTCCTTATAATCAGATAATCTAGGTAAATCATAGAATTTAGAATATGTACACATTCTACAACTACAATGAATTTTACCTTTAGAGTACTGCCCATCATGTTTGTACCAGTCACATCCATCCCAATATACATGATGACATATTGCCTTTTTACGACGAATTGCTTTGTTTCTTACCTCACGTCTGTAGCTTCTTGTCCTATTCAATTGTATACCTCCTTGATTATGCTTTGCAATTTGCAAAACTCGTTAACCCCATAATGGCTCATCAAGGAATATAGCTACCATTATAGGTTAACTATGTTTTGGTATACACTAAATTTTCTGTCTTTTACTCTATTCATAGCTGTTTCTTACCCTTCTTTCTTGTGCTCGCTGCCTTAATCTTGACATGTTTGTTAAATTAACAGTTGTATCTGTATGTGACTCTGTGATATCATTATTTCTTCTTGATGATACATAATCACTATCATTTTCTATACTCATAACAGTTGATAAGTCACTATTATTTAAGTACATTTCCAATTTTCCACAGTTTTCACACACAAACAATTGTGGTTTTATCTTTTTAAATCCTGTTCCTTTTGTAAATGCACCTTTAACCCTACATGCAAATAATGTAAATGTTTCAAAGTATGTATTCTGTACATCTCCAGTATAAGCAGTGTTCCAATTTCTTATTAGATGCATTTTGCACTTACAATTAGTGCATACAGCTGGTGTTTCCATGCTCTTTATCCCCTATAAATAACTTTTATTTTATGTTATTTATATGCTTTTATTATTGTTAAACACAAATAAAATTAGGGTTCCTGTATTATCAAGAACCCTGCCTTTATCAAATGCTACATTAACCTATTTTCTCCTAGAAGCGCGTCTACCAATTGCTCCACATGCTACTTATATTTCACATGATAGGACTCGAACCTACAACCTCTTCTCCCATATGGAATTAACTTGCTGTTTGGTTAACAACATTATAGTACAGGTAGTGGGACTTGAACCCACATGACTATCGTCCAGGGATTTTAAGTCCCTTATGTCTGCCGATTCCATCATACCTGCTTATCATAAGTCGGGGTGACAGGATTCGAACCTGCGACCCCCTGGTCCCAAACCAGGTGCTCTAGCCAAACTGAGCCACACCCCGTTAAACTAGGATATTATGCGCCATCACCTAGACAGCCATTTGGTATACTGCTGCACTAATCATATTTAGCTCTATAGGTTATCATGACTCTACATGTCACTTATTGACTTCCTAAACTAAACATTAATAGTGACCCTTCAGTTACGTATGAAGTATTGCACGAGTGCTAGGTTCCATATATCGTTAGCACCATTGGTTATATTCTCCGATATTCATAAGATGTTGTAGCACACCTTACTGGGAATCGCAAATCTTGTAACCCGTAGTAGTAATAACAGCTATGACACTGTTATTATCAAAAGGCATTTCAAAGTCTACACGCTAGCATCTTACTAGCCAGTCCTCCACATATCCAATACCCTTGACTTTGAACATCTCCAGCGCCACCAGTGCTGAATTATGATAGTCATTTGCCACCTTGAACAGTTTGTTACCAAATCTCCACTGAGTGACCCGTAGGTCTACTGTTCTCAACTATCCCTTAGCTGTTTCGTTGCCAGCCAACGTCAATCCTTAATCACTCCGCTCACAGCGGTCAGCCTATTGGAACAGGTGTTACCCTGCTATTCCATTGATCATCCAATAAGCTTATCGGACTTTTACCGATTTAACTCATTGCACCTAAAAATTACTATGAACTGTTATATCATGTAACTTAAGTGCTATTCGTTTTAGGCTAATAGAGTGTCTTTCAACTGTTTAACTCTATCCCTTATCCTGAGGTAGCCTCTTTGCTCACAGTAGCCTACAAAACTTTAATCTTACAATAACCTCCAATACCGACTGTCTCGGCACCAGCTAAGTTATCGTTGTAGGTTCCCTCTAAACTGCTCTTATCCTGATGAGGTAGTTCTCGTGCTCACCATAGCCTGCTAAACTTAATGCCTCTGACCGCTCCATATAGCCTGATGCTATCATGCCGTCTAAGCAGGTTCCCTCCCATGGCTCTTTAAATTTATACTATATTCTATACAATATTTATAATGGTCTTACAAAATACCACTTCTCTCCATAATTAAAATGTGATTATGTCTCACTGGTTTTTGCTCCTTTCCGACCCTTATTTTAGAGCAGGCTGCCTGCTTTGAACAGGGCTTCCACTCTGGAAGAGCAGTGTGCTATCCTACACTACAGCCGCATATCATTTACTGCTTTACAGCAGTAAGATAATCACACAAATTCATGTCTTCGATTACACTTGCCATGCTCTCATTTGTGCTAATCAGAAGATGCTCGTTATCATTTTCAATAATCTCTACACCCTCAAGTCCACTCAACATGGTCTTAATAGCCTCAACATGTTCATCTCTAAGGTAATCTTCAAAAATAATCTTGAATTTCATGCCTTATCTCCTTTATACAGATGCTTTACAAAAAGTGCAATGGTAATTTAACCATGATACTCTATGTATAACTGTTATCAGTTATAAGTCCGGCAATGACATTTTTCAACTATGTCCACCAACGATTAGTATTTCAACCATCTAAACCAAGCATCTCCAATTACCAAGTTATAGTACCGACTGAGGGACTTGAACCCTCACTCTTGCGAACTAGAACCTAAATCTAGCGTGTCTGCCAATTCCACCAAGCCGGCATATACTAAATCACTATTTTTCTCCTACCCATGAGCCAATTCTCATTTCGACTTGTATCATCACTAACTTTTCACGGTTAGCTTCTGCGTAGTTGGTTGCCTACGAATAGTGTTTAGTTTATGCCACTAAGCCCTTCCACTCTTAATGACCAGGACTTTTGCTTACCACCGTTACCTTGATAAGCTTTCTCAGCCTTCGTAACCTAATGACTGTCCTGCCTTCACAACCTTAAAAGGGTTGCAATATGGGTAGAGTTATCACCACAGCCTTCACACCTACTCTCTTGGCATGGAACAATCACTCACTGTGTATACCCAGTATTGAGCTTGCCTCCAACTTTTAATGCCTTGTGAGGTTCCCTAATGTGGTTCTTTCTGAATATCAATGATATTCAATTGGGGTGATGGGACTCGAACCCACGACACATGGCTTATAAGGCCACCGCTCTAACCTACTGAGCTACACCCCAAAGTGTATTACTAATTTTATATGTATCAATCAGATTTATTACTTGTTAGCTTTCATCGCTCTTGGATATAACAGTTTTACAAAGTCTTTATCTTTATAAAGTCTGTACCAACTTTCATATCTCTGTATCAACCTTACTCATTTATTATAACAGATACTTTTTAACTTGTCAAGAACTTTTTTCATTTATTTTTGAATTTTTTTAATCAACTCTCAATCAATTACCCTATGTTCTTTAACACTCTTATATCTTATCATAATAATTTCTATTTGTCAAGAACTTTTTTCAACTTTTATTTAATTTTATTACTTAAAATTGAAATCTTTCCTTAACACTCTTATATATTACCTCATTATATATAATTTGTCAACATATTTTTTCAATATTTTTTGAAAAATATTTATTACATATAATGTAGTACAGATAGAGGGACTTGAACCCTCACTCATAAACTATGAAGTAGTTCCTTAGTCTACTGCGTCTGCCATTCCGCCATATCTGCATAATACGGGTACTGGGACTTGAACCCAGAAAATGTAGATTTTGAATCTACCATGTATGCCTATTCCATCATACCCGCTTAAACTAACTCTGAAAACTTACACTTCCCACAATCAATGCAATTAGATACAAGTTCATCAAGGTAGTCTTGAAGTGCCATGTATCCACCCTCATCTCCAAAAGACAATGTTTGCATTTCAGACTGTGTTTGATATATCTGTCTAAGTGTTTCACATGTTATATTGTTGCCATTAGCTTTATTCAACTGCAACCGTGTGCATTTCATACACTGCCACTGTCTACCAATTCCTTGCTTGTTCGTTGTTAGACATTTGTTTCCCTTAGGAATTGGTTGCCCACAAGACCTGCATATTCTTGTATCTCTTACAGTTACAAAACGTGTATTCCTATTTTTATTCGAGTTTATTTTATTTTCAAGTCTTTTAACTCTATTCATAATTACTCCTCTTTAATATCTAATGACATTAGTGGAACCAATGGGACTTGAACCCATGACCCCCTGCTTGCAAGGCAAGTGCTCTCCCAACTGAGCTATGATCCCATATTTTAAATGGAGCTTACGAGAATTGAACTCGTCTGATTTTCTGATTGCAGGTCAGATGTCCACCCCTTGCAGACCCAAGCCCCATATAACAGGAACCGCTTGTTTTTCTACCCAAAAGAAAATTTAATGTATTGCTGTATGGTTCCCAATAAATCGGAATGACAGGATTCGAACCTGCAACGTCTTGGTCCCAAACCAAGCGGACTGCCAAATTGTCCTACATTCCGATATTTATTCTTAAATATATTGCAATCGTATAGAGGTCTCATTTGCACATTTTCCTCTGAGCTTTCACGATATCAGGTAACTGATTATATTTAAGAAGTACACCTGGAGGGACTTGAACCCTCACTCTTTCGAATCGGAGCTTAAATCCGATGTGTCTGCCATTTCCACCACAGGTGCTTATTTACTCAACTCATTTCCTTAACTCTAAATACATTATACATCTTAATATTTATTTTGTCAACACTTTTTTAAAACTTTTTTAGAAATTTTCTATATTGTTATACACTATTTTTAAGCGCAGTTTGAGTAGGATTCTACTGCTTACTTGAATTAAATTGTAGAATATATAATCGTATTGAGTTTAGTAGTTTATTCATTAGGTTAATGAGATCCACTAAAGGTTCTATCATAAAACCACCTCCTGTTATTTTTTGACATAAAAAAATCGGTTAAGTCATCAAATGACCTAACCGATATATCTTATATAGTCACTCAATTAACCTTCATTGCCCATCTTCAATTAACGACGAATAAACCTATTGGTAACAATAGGTTTGCAGGGGCTATGAGTGCTAATGATATGCAATTGTAATTATTAACATTGCTGTCCATGACTATTTTTCCTTTCAAAAATTTATTATTTAAAATACATTATTATATCTCTAAATGCTATTTTCACTGTATTTTATATATGTTTTATTTGGTTTATTTATATTATCTAGCCAATAATCCTTTAATATAAGTTTTGCATTATTTCCTAATTTGTATATATGATTTTTAAAATGTATATTATTAAGTAAACTTGTTCTTAAACAACAATATAAATAAACCTCAAACCTCAGTCTACGTTCTCTGTACAGTTCTACATTGTCTATCATTCCAATTAGTTTGATTATTTCATCATATTTATACTGTCTTACATCTCTATAATCTTTGTAATAACGATATCCATCTGCATAGCTACTTAAGCCATACTGCTCCCTTAGCTTTTTCTCCTTATTTACAAATTGATTAGGTGATTTATCTATATAATGATAACCGCCTGCATGCTTGTTTACAAGGAAGTCATCATCTTTATAAGATGCGTTTATGTATAACTTATATAACTTATCTAAGTCTATATCTGTATCAGTTATCCATTGATTGATTATTACATCAAATATCTCTTTTGTGTCTATGTTTATACATGTTAATCTTAGATTTGGAAGTGTTATATCAAATTTATTGTAGATGTAATCATATCTTACTCTAAGGTGGTTATCTTTTAATATAAGATGTCCCCTTCCATTAGTTTTAAATGTTCTATCTTCTATTTCATATTCTTTATATGAATAATATGGTATATAGCATTCTTTATCTCTGTAGTTAAATACTATATCATTTAGCCATGTTACCCATTTATTATCTATAAGGACAACTACATGTTTATCTATGTTACTCATTATAAACTCATACATACTCATACATACTGTTTCATGTATGTTACATGCATTACTTAGTATATACTCTGCTATCTGCTGTGTATTTTCACCAAAATATGGTATTCCAGTAATCATTTTAATGTTCCCTTCATAAATTATCTGTTTACTTCAATTACTTCCATGAAATAATCATAATCTTGTCTATATAACATATACATTTCTACCAAGCTTAAATAACCTAATTGATGAAACTCCTCATCAGTTATTGCTTTGCAGTTTGCTTTATTATGTTTACCTGTTTTCATTGCTTTAATTGTGTCTTTTGTATAAAAGTCTATCTCTTTTAAAGATTGTATTGTATTTATTTTTGAAAAAGAATACATTGCCCATCCAAATGTTGTGTCATGATTTATTGCACAGAAGAAATTTTTATTATTGAGCTGTCTTATTATTCTTTTTGCAACGACATTAAATGGTGTGTAGTCTCTTTCTATTTCCATTCTTCCTTTTCTACACCATCTATGTATTTGTTTTTTAATCTTTTGTTTTGCATGGTCTGATATGTCTATTGTTCCATCACCTAATATTTTTAAACCTAAATACTCAACGTTATCACCAGGCTCAAACCATGTATATTTGTCAGGATTCATTGTTAACCCATACATATTTAAGTATTTCATTATTACATCAAGGTCTATTTGTAATTCATCTTTTGAATCTTCAAGGACTATTATGTCATCACTATACCTTGCATAAACTGAATTTTTATTTTCAAAGTAGCTATCACATTCTTTTAATGTATAGTTTGCAAAAAAGCTACCGAGTGCACACCCAGGTATTAAGGCTTTCCATTCTTGAATTTCTTTACCATTCCACAGCACAGTGTCATTAAGCATTAATTTCTCAATGCTTACCTTAATACCTCCAGTGAATAAGCAATTTATCATTTCAATTACTTTCTCTCTTGAAACGCTGTTAAAATATGCATGTATGTCTACTTTAACACCATAATTAAGTTTACTTGTTTTATTATCTCTGATATATCTAATTGCATTAGATGTACTTTTACCTTTTGTATAGCTGAAACATCTATCACTTATGATATCCTTATAATAAGTTGATATGGCTCTATATAAAACTCCAAGTATATATCTATCTTTTATATTGTATATATAAACAATTCTTTTCTTCTTACTTTCGCTCTTTGCTATTTCTACTTTTCTTGGTGTCGACCAATTATATTCCCCTGACATTAGCTCATTTACTATATTGTCTTTATATACTTCTTTTAACTTCCAAAGTAGTTCTTTATCCTCTTTGCTGAAGTTTTGTTTCAAAATCATTTTATTATATGTTTCTTCCCAATGTTTATGATTTAATATTTCTTGCTTTAACTTTTCCATAAGTTGCTACCTCTATTAAATGTTAGTGTAGTATATTTCTCTATATTCTGTACCAATCAAATTCTTAGTTGTTTCAAATAATATCTTATTGTTTTTATACAAATTTCTAATGAACTCACTGTCATTATATCGCAGTATGTATTTGCCTTTTATGTTATTTACTATGTCTCTTAATTGTATGTGATTAAACTCATTGCACTTTCCTCTATAATATCTGTTTACATCGCTTACATTATATGGAGGGTCAATCATAAATAATGCATTTTCACAATCATAAATATCTATTATATCTATATAATCTAAGTTTCTTATATCAGTATCTAATAGTCTTATACCAGCTTCTGTAAAGTCATCTTCGTTAATTCTAAGTGTTTTTATTTTATCATCATTGTACCCAAATATATTTTTATTATACATATATAAATATTCATAAGCTGCTTGAATGAACTTATTCTCAGATTCTTTGTATTTATCTAATTCAATCATTGCTTGCTTATATTCCATGTTGTTTATCTTATTATATAATTCTGTAATATATTGTATTACCAAGTCACTATTACTCTTTATACAGTACCAAAAATTATAAACATAGTAGTCCTTATCATTTAAAACTGTCTTTTTAAAGATTCTCTTTTCCATCAAGTTAAACCCTGCTCCAAAGCTACCTGCAAATGGCTCAACATATGTTTCACAGTCTGTACCTATATAATCACTAATGTCTATATTAGACATATTTCCAATGTATCTTAATATATTTTTCAATGTATACTCCTTACTATTAATAAATGTGGCTTAGACTTTATACTAAGCCACATTTATTAATCTAACTGAATAACTCTTCCATTGAGTACTCTGATAATAGATTTGTACCATCCCAAAGTTTAAATGCAAATAAGTTATTATTACTATTGACATACTCCACAATATTATTGTTTGAATCTTTTATCTTGTATGTTTTATTATATTTATAACTTGTTGGTATGTTTACAACCACCTGTAATGCACCCATTTGTATAAATTGTGCTAAATGTGACTGATTAAACCTATCAAGCATAATACTTGTATCCTTTATGCATTCTGCTCCTTCATACTCTGGCTCATCAGAAATATATGATACTAAGTATCTATATTTCTGTGGATATTTATCCATTTCTTTAATGCCTTTAAGTTGAAGTTCTATTGTTTCCATTATATCATTAGAATGTTCCCAACCTAAATCTTGTATTATACCGTGTATTCCCTGTATATCTGCTTCTTCCTCAATGATTTGTTTTCTAAGTATCATAGCCTCTTTAAATGAAGGTATTCTTAATACAGGTGCTATATATCCTCCATTAGATGTGAATAAATAACAGTATCCAGTAACTCTACATATACCTATACCAACTCTTGTCTCAAGCTCTCTGTATTCATCTCTTAGCTTATGCTTACTTAAGTATAATGGCACTAAACTACTAAGCATTAAGTTTTTATTATTAGATGCTATTTGATCTACCTTATATTGTTTTACTAACTTATCAAAGTCCTCTTCTTTCATTCCCATAAGACATAGCAGCTCTTGTGATTTAGGCATTTTAGCTATAACTTCACCGTTTATCCTTCTATACTTATCGCTGTCTCTGCTAGGTATTCCTCTATTTATTAAGTAATCATACTCATATTCTGTCATACCTATTAAATTTAATATATGTAACTTTCTTTCATAATCATTGCCTTCTTCTGCATCTTTAATTGCATAATATATTTTATCACCTGGTACACTTGTATATTTTAAGCCTCCAGACTCTAAATTGATTCTGTGTGCTAAATCATCTGGTTTTATATATTCTCTACCATATGTATTCCTTAATACAATATAATCATCTATGAAACTCTCAAATGATTTATCACGTTTTTTCTGTGCTAATTTCATAAGATTCATAAGTATATCTCTTATTCCACTGTTTGCACTATAATATCTTACAGATCCATCTCCAAACATTACTTGGTATAAGTAATCTATTTTTCCCATGTATTCGTTTTGAATCTTCTTGAGTTTCCCATTAAACTCAAACTCTTTCAACTCAAAATTTCCGTCTGTCTCAATACCTCTATGCAATTGTCTTGCTTTCTTTAGTGCTTTTACAAACTCTTCTTCGTCTAGCTCATTAAAGTAAGGAAGTTCAAGTATGTCATTTAACATGTCAATTGTAAGACAACTTGGTGTTGTACCATTGTAATATTTCATCCCTAGTTGCCATAATATAGATACTTTACATTTTGGTATATAGCCATCACTATTATTACTAGTTGTTTCTATATTCTTTGTTTTAAGCAGTACAGAATTTTTGTAACTATTTGACACATCATTCTTTATGCTTTTTATAACATCATTTGGCTCTATTTTTTCTATCTTATTGATATATTGCCTATCATATATTGTATTAAACTTACTGCTCTTTGTCTTACTATATCCTATCTTAAATGTCACTACCTCACCGGATGCTCCAACTGTAACTATTGAGGATGTTTTTGGATTTAGCATAAAAGCTGTGACTCTATTAAATAATGTATCAATATTATTTATACAATTGCTGTCCTTACTAACGGATGATAGTGTTAAATTCTGCTCTATTGACCCTAAAACCAAATCAACTGCTGAAAACTTTCTTACAGCCTGTACACCATCTTGTATATCTATTGATGATCCTAAATTACATAATAGTTCACAATCACCTATATATGTCATGTATATTAAGTTTCTTCCGTTTATTACAGCTACATATTGGTCTATTTCATTTATATCTGTATAAACCGCACTAATAAGATTTACCTCTATACTTTCAAATTTATATAATAATTCCGTACATGTTCTAAATTTTGTATTAGTTGCTATCTTATTAAATACATCTGATGTGAATAATAAGTTATTGATAGGAAATGACTTTAATATGCTTAATATAGCCTTTATTCCAGTGTTCATATACACATTCTTATTGTTTGATACTCGTAATCCAAATGTATTTATTACATTCTCAGGTAATTCCACATCAATACCAGTGTCTATTGGATATCTTTCACTGTCACTTACATTTCTTATAGCATCACTAACAGCATTATCCACTGTATCTATCATAGTTACTCCTATGAGTTTCTCTTTTATAGATGTATTTTTAATACTTTGTGCTATATCATCTTTATTCAAAATGTCTAATTTAACACCTTTAGTTGATAATATATCATAAGCCTGTGTTCCATAATAAACTTTTATAGGGTTTATTTCTGAAATTGCCTTTAGCTCATTGATTACTAATTCAAGGTCATACATTGCATTCTTTGCTGCTGGTTTAATACTATTTGTTATTGTTATGCTAAAGTCCTTAACTATATTGTCTAATAGGAATATCCCAGCTGCATCCAACCTATAGTTCTTTGTTTTACTCTCTTTTAAAGCTGCTATCCTAATGTTATTAAATGTTATATCAGTATGATTAGTGATTGCAATACCTCCATGCATAATCTTAATTGTATTAGGTATTGTATCCTGTACTATTTCTGCATTGTATAATCTATTAAATTCATTGTTTGCCTTAACCTTGATATCAGGATTAAACTTACATCTCCAAACTAAACTTGATATTGCTAGTGCTCCATTTATATTAACCAATGGTTCAACATTATCCGCCCATGCAAAATGATTAGCTACTATCATGTATAAATTTGCATAGGTGTATTCACCATGTATTATTGCTAATCTATTATGTATTACAGCATCTGTATTCTTGTTGTATTGATTCACTCCTATTGTTATGTGTTTAGCAGATAATGATATATTATCTGCTGTCCATGATGAACCCTGTAAGTACAGTTCTGTATCAGCTACTGCCTCTATATTATAAATATACATTGGGTCATAATCAGACTCTAGTAACAATACTGTATTATTTAAGCATGCCTTCTTTCCAATTATATTTGCTAAGTCTACATTTTTAAAGTTATTTATTCTTAATATTTCTATATATGTTAAGTTCCGACTACAAATTGTTGCTTTCTCAAACTTTGCTGTGTTGTATACTATACATGAATATAAGTTCACATCCACATTTGTTGCCTCTAAGTACTGCATTTCACAATATTCTAATGTTACAGTATCAGAATATCTTCTGTTTTCTGATATAACCTTAAATCCATTTAATTTACTATTCTTAAACCTAATATCATAGTATGTATCAACATTAATTATAATATTGAGATTTTCATTAACTACACTGAATACCTTATTATTAGCATCCCAGCTTAACCCATTTTCTGATGCTATTCTTGTTTCATGATATATTAATTTAGATAGTGCAATGACTATTGTTTTTATATTATTGCTATCTTGGTTTTTTACACTTTCTATACTTGGTTTATCTGATGTCTTATTCATTTGTTTGAGGGCTGTTCCTATTTTTATAATATTATCTACTGCTAATTTACTCTCGCCGGCATCTTTAACCCCATAGATATATTCCTTATTATCCAGTGTTCCTTTTAAATAAGCCTTTGTACCTTCAAACTCTGTATAAAAATAAAAGTCATTAATATATGACTTTTTATGCTCTATCCCTGATATTTCTGATAGCTTGTCTGCTACTGCAATAAACTTCTTCGATATATCTATATCTTCATTTATTAATCTATTATTTGAAGTGACTTTAAGGTTACTTGCAATGATTTGTCTATTCAATATTGCTTGCTTAATTTTAGCACTTGGTACGCTTACTTTCTGACCGGTTATGTCTAATAAGGCATAACCTGAAGTATTTCCCTTATTATCTTTGATTGTATCAATTGCTTTGCATATAATACTCATGTTATAACTCCTTCTTAAAGTCTCTTGTATCTTCCGAAATTTTCAAAATTTTTAATTATAATGCATCTTTGCAATGCATAATAAAAAATTGCATAGTGATTACATAATTTTGTCACTTAGGTAATTATTAGTTTGACAAGTTAATGTATAATATTTTTAATAGCTATTTACCAAATTTTTTATTTACTTACAATTTTATAATTCACAAATTGTCTTTTTGTTAAATGCTAATTATTTAGTGCACCCATATTTTGTATTTTCTAGGTACTGATTGGTTACCTCTATATTTTACAGCTGCCATTAACAGTTTACTACTAGCTTTACCATTATTAGATGCTTCAGGTACTACACAAGCCTTGATATTTCTTGTTTTTAATACTGCTTTTATAGCATCAATTGGTGTCTTAGCTTCAATTCCAGTAAATAACCCTAGATCTTGAATGTTAACATCATATATTTTCATTGTTATTATCCTCCAAACTATTTGTAATCTTTGCTTATATCTATTATTTCAACATAAACTTTATTGTTAAGTACATTAAACTTTATTGGTTTACTTATATTTTGTAATGCCTCATCTGTTACTTTGTTGTTAAATTCTTTTATTATGTCTTTTATATCAGTATCTGTTATATTTTCTTTTCTAAGGTCCTCACACAATGTTTGATAAAGTGTCTCTCTATCAGCACAAGGTGTTATTGTCTCTTTTTCATTTATCTTAATTCTTATACTAAATGCTTTTACCATATCTACTACCTCCTCTTTAAATAATAACACGTTGAATAGACCAATGCTTACCTGTTTTACTATTCCTTGCCATAAGTGCTGCTTTTTCTCCTGCTGTTTTCTTATCAAAGGATTTAGCTGCTTGAATATAAGGTGAATATCCATTCTCTGTTAAATATGTTATATTATCACCAGCACATGTATATATGTAATAATCTACATGTTTCTTTCTATTCTTCTTTTCAAACACCCAATAATATCCAACTGCATATCTTTTATTTTGATATGATAAACCGTTATATTTTATATAGTCATCTGCTTCATCTTCACTTGCAAATGATAAACAGTTGTATGCTGTAATATAATTTAGCTTATGTCCACTTACTGATAATCCAAGTACATCATGATTATTACCAAAGTTTATTAACTCTTGTTCTGTCATTGGTCTCTTTGCAAAGTTACCTATATCTAATACATCCGCTGTATTATCATCATATGCTTCATATATTACGTACATTGTTTATATCTCCTATCTTTAGTGTTATATAGAAAGTGTGTAGTGGCGCTTTCTATATGTTTTTATGCCTTAGTCCTTGACTACATTACGCTATCTCGTATTGAGATAGGCTGGAAGCTCATCAGGCTTTGCCTGGATGGAGCTTCCAGTCTATGTACTGACTCCTACATAAATTATTAGTGTTATACTTAAATCCTTGACTGCATTACACTATCTCGATTGAGATATACCCAGGACTACCTGCGCCCTGTGCGCAGTGGAGTACTGGGTATATGTACTGATTTCTATATAACACAGTGTGCAGAAACACTTTAAACCTTATAAAAACCTTAATCTTCCTATGTACTGTTCAACAGACTCTGCATCACAGTACTCATTACTTGTTATCATAGTAACTATAGATGCTAATTCATTTTTCAACATTGGATGTTGAATGTTGTATTTGTTACCATACTGTCTATAGTTGATTAACTCTGATTTTTTCAAGTATATTTTTTGATACTCCTTGTCTCTATACTTGTTATCATTCAGGAATACATTAAATCCTGATGCATAATACATTCTTAATTCAGCTGATAATTTATAATCAGTACTTGATACTTCATCGTAGTTTGGTATGCTTATTTCAAATTTATCAAGCTCTGATTTGAAATCATCTACGAATAATTTCATAGCCTTTGATTCATACAAGTATGCTATTGCTATAATCATTTCTATAGATGCTTTAGCTCTCTCTATACTAAAGTAACTTTCTACACCAGGATATGCATTATCACATATGTTCATAAGTTTTAGTACATTTGCTATTGCTAATACATCGCCCAGGCACCTTGCTTCACTCTTGTATCTATTGTAATCACAAGGAATATATGCTGAATTGAAATAGTCACCTACAAACTGTAATGTTTTATGGAATCCATACTTTGTTTCGTACTTTATTCCCTTGTTACTCTCGCTTAGTGCAAATCCAAGTTGAGCTGCTTCTTCACCAGTTGTAAATGTTCTTGTGTTGAACATCTTTTTCTTATCTTCTTCACTTATTTCATTACCTTTTCTGCATCTGCTTGCTTTAAGTCCTTTTAAGTACTCTGCTGCCATCTTAAGTGTATCAGTAGCTAATCCTTTGTCAATTAGCTTTTTTACCATAGTAAAATCAACACTCATACAGTTAATTCTATGATTAAGTATGTAATTGCACTTCTGCTTGTCATATAATATAAACTGTGCCAATGCAAACATAAACAATCTGTCATTATCATCAGGTCTATATTTTTTATCAGGGTCATATCTGTTAACCAATTCGTGTTTATGAGGTAACTCCTTGACTATTCTTTTAATTAATTCTTTATCAGAATCACTAAGTGTTATACCATTTTGTTCAGTAAGTACCTCACTTGCTATTATCCTAGCTTCTCTATCTAGATCAACGTACTCGTAACCATCTTTATTGAGTGTCTTATAATACCAATGATTGTTTATATTGCCTATACCTGTAAATCCCCATTTAACACTTGAAGGTAACAGGAATCTAAAGAGCTTATCTGCGTGTCTCTCTCTCACCCATCTATTAGGCTTCTTTGTAATAATTTCCTTTAATTTTGATTTTTCAATCTTGGTAAACTCTTGCTTTATACCTGATATATGAGGTTTTTTACCTGCTGTTCCTTTTACTATCTTACCATTTATTATAGGTAATCCTGATTGTATCAGTTCATCTTCAGATAAATCCACTATCCTAGCATTGGTATCCATTGCTCTATAACCAACTTTTGAGTCACCGTCAATGATTTCCCCAAGTATAATAACACCATGATTACCCACCACCTGCATGTGAGTATTAAACTTAGGAATACGCTCCATTGAGCACTCTGTATTGATTATCTTCCCATTACTTATTGCAGCATTCACAAACTTGAACTTATTCAAAAGTATCATTGTCTGCCCAACTGTATACATTTTGAACTGCTGTGTTTTCTCTGTCATTACAACGTATCCAATAGGTTCTTTGTCAGATATTTGTTCTACTACCTGTCCAACTATCCTTAAATCTCCTAAGTAATGAATTTTTTCTTTTGTAGTGCTGTTATTTCCTAGTGTTTCGTTCTTGAATTTACTGTTTACTCCGTTCATATTATTTTTACCTCTCTTATCTTAAAAATAAAACTACCTATTGTCTATTTTAGGTAGTTTTATAATGCACTATTAGTTGCTATATAGTTTTACTACAAATAGCAGAATTGTCACAACTTTATCTTGTTATGTATTTTTCTAAGTAGTTAAATGTTGATTCTACTTTAGTCATTTATTACTCACTTGTGTCTGTGTATGTTTTTTCTGATATAATGTATCTAGGTCTGTGTTTGACTTCCTCATAAACCTTCCCTATGTATTCTCCAATTACTCCTATGCTAGTAATTTGAACCCCACACAATAAACTTATTATTCCAAGTACTATTGCCCATCCTTGCACTGTTATATTTCTTAATAAATTTGTTACTATCCAAATAATAAATATGAAACTAACAATTGATATTGTTACACCTAATGTTGTTATTATCCTTATAGGTTTTGTGCTTAAGCTTGTTATACCATTAATTGCTAGGCTCATCATTTTACTAAGTGGATAATGACTTTTCCCAGCAATTCTTTCATTTCTACTGTATTCAACTGTTGTTGATTTGAAACCTATTAAAGGAAATACACCCCTCAAATATAAGTTTACTTCATTATAATTACTAAGTTCATTTAAAACTTTACTGGATGTTAATCTGTAATCTGCATGATTATAAACTGTTTCTGCTCCAAGTTTACTAAGCAACTTATAAAATAACTGTGCTGTACTTCTTTTAAATACTGAATCAGTATCTCTGTTATTTCGTACCCCATATACTATATCATAGCCTTCAGTATATTTTTCAATCATTTTATCCATTGCATTTATGTCATCTTGTCCATCACAATCTATAGATATAACTATATCTGCTTTATCCTTAGCTTCCATAAGCCCTGCTAATAAACTACTCTGGTGACCTCTATTTCTACTCTGTTTTATACCAATAAAATGATTGTCTCTTCTTGATAACTCCTTGATTATTTCCCATGTTTTATCTGTACTTCCATCATCCACAAATAGTACCTTGCTATTATTACTTATCTTATCTAATTTACTAAGATTGTTTATCTTTTCTAGAAACTGTTGTGATGTTATTGGTAATACTGTTTCTTCATTATAACAAGGTACTACTATATATAATACTGCATTATTCATTTATTAATTTTCCCTTAAGTAAAATTAAAGCAATCCTCTCTGCCAAGTATCTGACTCCACCTAGCTGATATTAGCTTTGCATATTTCAATGGCTCTAATCCATAATTTCCAAGTGCATATGAATCATTTGCTTCAAGGAATATTGTTTGTTCATAGGTGTACTTATTATTGGATTCAACCACATTATTGTGTTCATCCAGCTTTTTATCAACAGTTCTCTCAATAACTGCAAAATCCAAACTACATGCTACTGGCCTATCCTCCCAAGTCTTAAATGCTTCTATTACATTATCAATGACGGTTGGGTCATAGTTATAATGCCAATCACCATTATATGGTCTTAAGTCTATCAGCTTATCATAATATATGAAGCCCCTCCACTCTCTTTTAATGTTTAATATCTCACTACAAAAGACATCATAATTTTCATAACAACTGCCACATCCAACTAAATCCTTTGTTCCGTTTATTACTCTACCTGTAAATGCTTTCTCTTTCAATGGTTTAACAAATATTCCCCAAGTTGATGGGTCTGAATTGATATGATTAATTGTATCTTTCCATATTGCTCTACCCAAGAAAGGTTTAAGTACTTCTGGGTAATCCTCTAAGTGTGGGTGTTTACCAAATTTGTCAAATATTGTTAAACATTGGTCAATATAGTCTAATACTATATCATCTGACGTTACTTTATCATATATTTCATCAATAGTACTGTAAGTAACTATTTCAGCCCCAAGTTCTCGAAATCCACTCACTGCATGTGATATATTAGGTGAATGGAATATTGTAAAATGCTCATTTGGTCTTGTCTTTGCATAAACTTTCATTTTTAACTGTCCTTTACTTTCTTAATATTGTTTTAGAACAACATTCCTTTTTGCCAACTTGATGATGGATGTATGTAATCCCCACCAATTCCTCGCTTAATAGGTTTGAATCCTTTTGTATGTTCATCCCAACTATTGTTTTTCTCTATTTCATCATAGCTTAATACATTTTTATCATATCTTACACTCATTCTGCTTGCAAATTGATTGCTATGATATTTAACACCTTGTATATTAATTACTCTTTCCTTTATTAAGGCTATTAAGAAATTGCTATTGTATAAATTAGCTCTGTAACCAGCCTCATTCTCAACTGTCAATAGTTTTACTCCCCAATGGTTAGTTCTAATCTTAGCTGTTACATTTAATGTATTACATCCGTTGTTAATATAAGTTACTAGCACCAAATCTACTAACTGGAGTATTTCCTTTAAATTATTACAGTATGTTGCTATAGCTTTTGTAATTCCATCAACTGTAAATTGTACAACTACACTATACTTAAGTTCATCACAAGATTTAATTCTTATTACTATATTGCCCATGTATCTTATATACATAATTGTTGGCTGTGTTTCTAATATCTCAAGCTTTTGTTCATGTTTATTGTTAAACTCTGTTATTAATTTCTTTATACTTGATACGTTTAATAGTTCTGACATAGTGTGCTCCTCCTAAATTTTATTGTATAATACCAAATTGTACCAATGCATATGCTACAGCTGCTAGTATAATAACAATACCAATTACTTTACTTATAATCTTTTTACATAGTTTTAATACTAAAAGTATTGCTATAATAGCAATAATAGCTGTTAATGTACTTGACATTTATATGCCCTCCTATTACCTTAATATAAATACTATATTTTTTATAATATATTGCATAAAAATAGGTACTGATGCCTTTTTCTCACCAGTACCTATTTTAATACATATTTATTTAACAATTGTGTCAAGTACTTTCTTAATTGTTACATTGTCTGCTTTACCCTTTAACTGCTTCATAACAATACCAGTTAATTTACCAGATGGTGTTCCTTCATTCTCAAAAATGATTCTCCTGATTTCTTTAGCAATTTCATCTTCTGATAGCTGCTCTGGCAAGTATCCCTTAAGTATTGTAATTTTTTCCATGGTAGACTTGAATAAGTCACTCTCTGGCTTACTCTTTACAGCTTCAAGCGTCTGATTTAACTGCTTAAGTTCCTTGTTTATTGAGTTAATGACAATTTCATCTGTAATCTCTGTTTTATTCTCTTTTGCAGTTGCTTGTGCCTTAGCCTGTACCTGCTTCAACACATCTTTTAGTGTTGAGTTCTTTTCTCTCATTGCATCCTTAATGTTTGATGTAATTGTTTCATATAACATTGCTTTTTACCTTTCCCTTTCTATTTCTTACTACTCTATTCATAAGTTCATATAAATAATGTGTAGCTATAGATATTATAATAATTAAGCTTAATGAAATTATATTTGTCAGCATACTATTTCCAATAAACTTAAATATTTTATTTACTATGACATATCCAAAAGTCATTTGTATTGCATACATTTCTAGAGTTGATGCTCCTACGCTCTTTATAAGCTTTGTCTCTGGTACATTGTCTAATATAAATATTAATCCTATGCTTAATGGTATTCCCATAATGTAATACATATCAATAAAGGGTGTATTCAATTTTGACTTATATCCAAATCTATATAGTAAAAGTGTACCAATTATTAATAGTAAGACTCCTGTAGTTATTTTAAATGCAGTGCTTTTTAAAATATTTGATTTCTTACTTAGGATATTAGTGTAGTATCCTAAATAAAATATTGGTATTCTATTCCATATTATAGTTAAATGATTTAAACTAGTGTGTTTAGTTATTATAGTTGCACCAACAAACCATACTATGCTGCTGATTAGTAATGTTATTGTTCTATTACGTTTATCACAATGTTGTAACAATGGATATAATATATAAAACATCATTATGGCTGGTATAAACCATAGATATGCTCCTCCGCCTTTTTCTAACAGCTCAATACCACATATTACTTTAAATAGTCTTACAGTACTCCAATGCTTATAACAGCTTGATATAAGTGCAAATATAATATATTTAGTGTATATTGCATAAAACCTATTGAGTATAAATTCTTTATAGCTATCTACACTCCTATTCCCTAGTGAATATGCTGATACAAAAAAGAATATATCGACACCTATATAAGCTGTTAACTTTAAGAACATTTCAATCTCATTGTTGAATACATTTATCCAAAGATGAAATATTAGTATTTGTAATGCTGAAAATGTCATAATAGACTTTTTATTTTTCATACTGTTGTTATTTAATCTTCAAATGAATAAGGTGACATCACAAAGAACACTACATTATCATAGCTTGTTATAATCATTTCATCTGCTTCTGTACATACGTTCCATCTTAAATTTGCTTTGTTTTGTAAATCTTCTGTAAATGTATCTACTGAATCTTTACTGTCCAGCTCAAACACATACCCAATAAATGGAATTGTACTAACTATTGGTCCAAATGTGTATCCTTCTGTGAATCCTGTTATGTCCTCACTGAACCCTGGCAACCAACCTTCTTCTATAGAAGTTACATCAATAGCTACATCACTGAATCCTGCATTTGATGCAAGCCTATTAGCTAAGGATTTAATGTCAGTATCATTTATAACCTCTGCTTGAAACTGTTCTTTAAGCTGCTGTGCAAATGTTACATCAGGCTTTTCCACTACTGAGTCTGTATCCTCATCTGTCTCTGTATCAACTCCAAATTCATCTTTAGCAAAGCCTCCAAAGCTATCATCTATAGTTTCTGTGTTATTACCTTCAACTGATTCTGTTGTACTATCTACAACTGGTTTATCCATAAATGGTTCATCAGGTCTATCAGCACATGCTGTCATACTTAGCATCATTGTTGCAACCATTAACATAGCAATTACCTTTTTGTTCTTCATTATTTTAATCTCCTTTAAATTTATAAAAGTAACAATACTATTTTAGTAGCTAATTTACTTGCTACATATAAGTATAAAGTAAGCAGTGTAATCTCTTACACTGCTCTACTATTATTTGTATTGTACTTACATGATACATTGTTTGCCGGATTGATTAAAAGTCAATTGCATAAAATATTTGCTGTGTGTATCACAAGTACCAGTGCACGATGCAGGGATCGAACCTGCGACCCTCTGCTTGTAAGGCAGATGCTCATCCCAGCTGAGCTAATCGTGCATATTATTAAGTTCTTAAAAGCATGTGACGGGATTCGAACCCGCGTGATAGCCTGCTTGGAAGGCAGGTGTCCAAAACCACTAGACCACACATGCATTTATACTACTATATTAATGTAATATCTGTCTTAAATACTTAGTATCAGAGTTCTTCAAAAATTCGTCTATTAAACTACTTTCATACTTATTAGCTGCAAAAGCCATGACAGTTCTAGTTGACTTATTCTGTCTATCATAACTATCTACAGGTATGTATTTTATCTTGTGTTCTAATAAATAATCACATAATGCATCTGTGCTATCATTACAATCACAAGTTAATATATTCATGTATGTAACATCTCTAGCTGTCTTTTCACTAACAAGCATTGCCACATATGTACCTAAACCTGAGCATATACAAACCACAACAGTTGTAATTGTTGAGCTATCCTGCACTATTGACTTTACAACAAAATAAAATAGAAACTGACTGATTACCACTAAAACTGATGTTAGCAGTTTTTTATTTTTATACGTTGTTATACTCTTTGCAGTTGATATAACGTTATCTAATACTTTTATTAACCCAAGTAATATAAGTTCCATTACAATTTTATGTTTTCCTTTCTAAATTTAGAAAAGCAAGTAACGAGAATTGAACTCGCATCTTATCCTTGGCAAGGACACGTCATAGCCATTAGACCATACCTGCATATAAATGAGAGTGGTCGGATTTGAACCGTACGACACCATGATTAAAAGTCATGTGCTCTACCACCTGAGCTACACTCCCATATAAAAGCACGTGAAGGGAATTGAACCCTCCTATCCTGCTTGGAAGGCAGGTGTACTAGCCAATGTACTACACGTGCATATATTTTTAATGCATGTTGTGGGATTCGAACCCACGACCTTCAGCTTAAGAGGCTGCTACTCTACCAACTAAGTTAAACATGCCCAAATCCGCCTAACAGGACTTGAACCTGCAACCTACCGGTTAAAAGCCGGTTACTCTAACATTGAGTTATAGACGGTAATACTATTTAATTGTTTTATTTGCTTTCGTTTCTGTTTTCGCTTCATTATATTGTAGTCTCCTTTACTTGTAACTGTATGCAACTTCTTTTGTTTGTGCATCTACAATTTCAACACACATAAAATCTTGACCATATAGCTCTCGTGTACGTTCTTTCTCTACAAACATATTCATAATTCTTCCGAATGCTTGAATATCTTCCTCTGTAGCTTCAATACTAAATTTTGATTCACTTTCTCCATATACAAGTACATCATATCTCTTTTTCATTTATTATTCCCTTTCCTTATATACATATAATACCTCTAAATTTCTCTTTTGTCAACTAAATTTTAAAGATTTTTAGAAAAATTTTTAAATGATTTACCATATTTTTAGACGCAGTTTGAGTAGGACTTTATAAGTGCTCCCAAAACCAAAGCCTTAATATAGCTAAGTCTCTTTCAATTATTAGCCTTAATAAATCTTTCTTATGCCCTTTACCTTTGACTCCATCAGCATCACTAGATATTTCTTTGCCTTCATCACACTTATCCATGTGTTATCCTCCTTTATTATTTAAGCATTAAAATAACCCATTGATTACATCTCTGCAACCAATGGGTTATGTTAGTGTTTAAAATGTATTATATCACTCACACAATAATTGATTGCAACAAAACATAGCCGTTAGATTTCTTCCCAACGACCTTTCCGCCTTTAACGTGTTTAGTTGCAACAGTAACTATTGTATGCATTCTAATTTTCTCCATTTCTAAATTTCTTATATAATTATAACACAAAAATTATTATTTGTCAACTATTTATTCACAATTTTTTCCATCAATGCGTCTATTAAACTTAGAGGATTAGATATGAATATCTCATAGTTGTCATCTACATTATTTAGCAGTTCTCTCTTTTGTAATGTATATATTATACTATCTTTCTGTATTTCGTATTCACCATTAAGATATTCATAATTATCTTCCATTTCTTTTCTTAATATCTCTAAGTCATGTTTTGTAACCTCTATGTTAGATATATTTCTTATAATAGAGAAGAATGATAATTCAAATGCACTGTTTAATACACCCCAAAGTGACTCAGCATCTTCTCCCTGTTCTTTTCTAAATTCATAGCTCTTAAAGAGATTTACTGCATGATATAAGTCTGTTTTATATACGCCTATGTTATTTGTTGTACTAAAACTATTGTCTCTTATGTATATATAATGATTATACTCTATATCAAGCTCTGTATACCCATAATTATTTAATATGTATGAGAATTTCATACCAAAGTTTTTATCTTCAAATACCATTGACATATCTGAATCAAACCTTATATTGTACTCATCTAATAAGCTTCTATAAACCAGTCTAACAATGCATGTACATAGGTGCTTTCCACTTTGTTCGGATAGTATTGTTCCATCAGATAATACCTCTTTCCATCCACCTACAATGCTTCTTACATTTTCATCTGCCTCTTCAATTTTATTTACAAATCTTTCTATCACATCATCAGATGCTAAAATATCATCATCATCTTGTGACATAATATATTCGTTGCTTGTATTATCAATTCCAAATTGTCTGGCCATTCCTGTTCCAATGTTCTCTGGTGTTTTAATGACTCTTATATTTAGTTTATCACTGTATTCATCTATAATGTCTTGGTAATTACAATCTGTGTTTGGACTACAGTCATTTACTAGTGTGATATGCAAGCTATCTTTCATTGTTTGCTTAGCAAGAACATCAAGTGCTCTCTTAACTACCTTTGATTCATTATAAACTGGAATTATGTAATCTATTTTTATCATGTTATACCCTTCCTTGTATTATATCGTTTAATCTATTGTACTTACAATTAAACATTGTTTCTTCATCATCTGAAAGATATGTGTAATACATATCTTCTAGTGTGCCACTATCTATATTACTATTGTCTGCTATATAATCTGTGTCTATTTTTGCATCTAGCATCTTATTTAATAAATAGTCAGCATAATTCTTAAATAGTCCACCGTCTGTATCATATTGACACTTATCTGTATCTCCTATCTTACTTAATAGATACTCTCTATACCCTAAAAGTATATTCCACTCTCTTTCTCGTATTGTATCTTCCTTATATTGCATAAGTATCAATCTTAGCATAGTATCAAACAATTCTTTGTTTAATGCCTTATATATCTCTATGCTATTATCCATATAGCATCTGGTGTCTAAGAATTTTCTTACTTCTACATCAATTGCTATACCTCTAAACAATTTCTCATAAAATCCTATTCCATCTGTAACACTACCTGCAAGCCCTGGTCTGTATAAATAACAGAGCTTGTCTAAATCCAAATTTATATAGCTATGTGTACCTTCTATAGTTAATATAATTAATAAGTTTATGTAATAGTCATCCATCCACCATGATACACTATCTATATACCTGATATTATGACTCTGCATAAACTTTCTATAAAATAATCTTCCATGTACTATTGATTTATTATCATTACTAAATTCTTCTCTTATGCTAAAATCTTTATTACATAAAGCTGAGTTTCCCATGATAGTTGCTATGTTAGCTTGATTTTTATGTTCATCAATCATTTTAATATAGCTTTCTATTACATCATCAGATGCTATGCAATCATCATCATCCTGTATTAAATAGTAGTCACTTGTGCCAGCATCCACACCAAACTGCATTGCCATACCAGGACCACTGTTATAGGGTGTTTTTACTACTCTTATATTTAGTTTATCACTGTATTCATCTATAATGTCTTGGTAATTACAATCTGTGTTTGGACTACAGTCATTTACTAGTGTGATATGCAAGCTATCTTTCATTGTTTGCTTACATAACTTATCCAAACCTACTTTTACTACACTACTGTCATAATATGTTGGTATTATGTAATCTATTTTTATATCTGCCATTTTAGTTTTCCTCTGTTATTTTATAAATGAATGCATTGCCTTTTTTATCAATTACCTGTATTATCCCAAGTTCTCTTAGCATCTTTAATCCACTACCAAGATATTTACTTCTACTCTTTGTACATTTCTGAAAATCTTTTGATGTAAATTCTTTTGGAAGTGTATTTGGTAAAAATATTTTAAAATCATCAATTGATTCTATTGTTATTTCGTTTAATATTTTTGTTGGTATTTTATCTATCTTTGTAGCTTTGTATTTACTATTTTGTCCATACCCATCTAAATATCTGTAATCATTGACTTCTAATGATATTATCATTAGTTTTATCTGTTTGTTTACAATGTAATCTTTTATCCAATAAAGCTCTTTAAATATATCTTGAATGTATTTCTTATAAGAACTTTTTCTTCTTTCCACTACTTCAGTGCTTTCAGTGTCAACCCAATTGATATATTTTTCATGTACTAATGGATAAGCTACTGTAACATCATATTTATTTAAAATGTAGTAATTTAACTTAGAAATGAGATTTTTGAATTGCTGTGTCTGAACTTCAAAAATCTCATTGTCTCTTTTTATATCTGCTATGTAATTTCCAACTTTTACTTCTTGATATTCTTTTCTAGGCTCTAAGTAATTCTTTATTTCTGAGTGTATCGACTTCTCACTTAGTGTTCCAATTTGATTTTTATTACTCATTTCTTTACTGTTATTCTGACTGTTTTATTGGTTCCTTCGGTTTTATGTGCTGCATTATTAAATCTAATTCGTAGCTTTCCTGCATATTCGATTGCTTTATTCACATTTGTGTTGTCTATGTTATTTTTGTAATTGTATATCTGTGTATTACCAAGATTAACCATTACAGTTGCCCAGTAATTTTTAACTGCAGTAATTAATTCCCAATGATAATCAAATGTATATACTTGTTCTCCATTGCTACTTTTTACTACTATTTGACAATCCTTAATGTATACTACAACTTTATCGTTGCTAATCATATCTTTATCCCTTAGATTCTAAGTTCATAAGTATTAAGGTTACATTCTATTGTTAATGTTCCCCTTTCCTTATTAAACCTGTATGTTTCATATGAATCCATGTATATACTGCACTCATTGTATGATGTCTTTATATAAACCATATCTACTATAATTCTGTTAAAGTATTCTATACACTGTTCAATGTCTCTAAAATCCGCAAAACTAACAGTATTAAGTGCTGAATACATTAACACTGTTACTTTACCACTTTTCCATAGTGGATATAATTTTTGCAACAGTTTTATCATAGATTTATTTCGCTGTTCTCTTTGCATTCTACTGCTCCGTTCAATCTTCATATTTACCACCTTATTTTAATATCTGGTTGTGTGATGCATCCTACACAAGTATTCAATGGTACTCTTTTTAATACAAGTGATTTTCTATTAAGTCTGTAAGAGCTTATACCAGGTAAATATATAGGCTTTTCATATCTCATTTTACCAGGTAACCTTACTGCAAATGAATCATACCCATAATTTGCTACAGTATTTACAATTTCATCTGGTGATGATACTTTAATGGATATTCCCTCGCATCCACCTTTAAGTATCATTAAATCTTCAAAGATACCATTATAATACAAATTGCATAATTCTCTTACTAAGTCCAAAATATCGTTTCTCATATGTGTTCCCTCCAAATGTATGTCTTATATATTAATATCCTCCTGACCCTGGTACCCAAACTCCATGACCTTCATTAAGTATTTCTTCCCATTCTCTCTTTAGCCTCTCATCTTCTGATTCCGTGCTGTTAAATACATCATTAGGTGTTGTCTTATTTTGTATATCAGGTTTTGTAGTTATATTATTGCTTCTAGCATTATTTATAGGTGTTCCATAAACTTGCTCCCACATCATTGGTTTTGAAAACTCCTTGTCTATCTCAAAACTCATTATGTGTCCTGCTTTATTAACAACTGTTTGTATACTAATTAGTAGGTCTTTATTTACTGACTTTTTTGGTATTTTAAACCCCAAAGGTAATCTGCTATAAACTCTTATGCTACATGGTTCTTTCATTTGTTCAAGTGCATTATACAGTGCATGTAATGATGACCTTGTTGGTGAACCATGCTCATTTATTTGTCCAGTTCTTTTTACTACTGCCGTCTTATAAGACATATAGTATGTCCAAGTACCCAACTGAAATTTATAGTCATATTTACCTTCTACAAATATATCTATTGATTTCATGTTGTAGCCTCATTATAATTTAATGATATGTTGTAAGTTGTGATAAGTTTACTCCGTATTTCCCTCTTAGCATCATTTCCCCATTGTTCATCTGAACCTTTGCATTAAGTATTCTACCATCCTGTGCTAGCTGTAAAACAGTTTCTTTTGGTACTTTCATCAACTTAGATGTATCTTTAAGTGCGACTACTACATAGTCAGTAATTGTTCTACCAGTTTGTACCTTGCCTATAAGCTTTAAATCTGCTGGAGCTTTCTTTTTAGGCTTTTCTTCTTCTGGTATAAGCTCACCCTGCTCTGTGTACTTAGGTAGCTTATTCAACTTACAATTTACACCCTTCATATTTACAATGTTACCATACAGTTGTGCATTACAATTATATATTTGTTTATTGAGTGTTAACTGTTCTACAATGCCTTTCTCAATAATAGATGTTGATCTATCAACTCTGTCCCTTATCATGTAAGCCATTACAGATGTTCCATGCTGTATTCTACCAATTATTTCATATTTTGCACCTACATTGTATCCAGCTGCCATTCTAAACACCTACCTCTCTTTCATCAAGTTTTTGTAATAATTCCAATGTTATATTTCTTATATTTAATGAATTTATCATCATATCCTCTGTGTACTCACTAAATATTAAATTAACCATTAATATTGAAATATCGTTATTTGATACTGGAATTGTATTTCCAATTATATTTTCAGGCTTTTTCCCAACTGACATTAATGATTTAATCAAAAAGGATGTTATTTTATCCTTTTGCATTTGACTTTCTATATTTAATTTATGTTTAAACACTATGCTTGCATATGATACCATATTATCTAACTTCTGTGGCATAGTTATATACTTTGTACCACCTATTGCAATATAAAGTCCCTTCATTAATGCTATATTGACAAGTAATGTTTTATCACCTGAGTTATTATATTCTTCCTTTGTACTATCAATCAACTTTCGTATTTGCAACTTTGTCAACATGCATCTGTTTCCTCTTTCTATAATAAATCTAAAATTTAATTACTTATTATATAAAAGATGCTTATATTTATGTTATAAGCAACCTATGCATTGTTTTTCAGTTTATATTACATAGTTAAAGCATTGCTCTAACTAGTCTAGTTACTTATATGTATGCTATAACAAAAAAGCTACAAGAGCACTTAAGACAAATGCAATGATGTAATATATCATAAATGCCTTGTAATAATTTTTCTTGTATTCAGGATTTGAATTACTTTTAACTCCTAATACTGCTACTATAATATTAACTAATGGTATTAACATTAATAATAATGTTTTAATCCAATCACCCACTGTCATGTCAGTTGTTACTACATCAGGTGTGCTACCATCTTCATACCATCCATGTTGTCTCTTAAACTCTTCATCATCAAAATATTCTCCACGTTCATTAGCAGCTTTCTTAGCATACATCCATTCCATTTCTTTGGACTGCTTCTCTTTTCTACTCATCTTCCTTAATTTCAATGGTACACTCATGGAGTTTGCTGGTTGATTATTCATTTCAGTTTGCTGTGTGTTATACATACCAGTTTGTTGCATACTGTTATTAGGTTGACCAGGTCTATTTATCTGAGGTCTTGCCTGCTGATTATTTGGTCTATTCACCTGAGGTCTTTGTTGACCCTGAAAATTTCCTTGTGGAGCTTGATTTCTTGGGTTATTCTGTATTGGTCTTTGTTGCATATTACCGTTAAACCCGTTATTCGGTCTTTGCTGTGTCATGTTGTTTCTTGTCTGTTGACCTTGATTACCTTGGTTGTTCATCATTCTAAAATTTGTACCACCACATCTTGTACAAAACTGCTCATTATCATTTAACTGTTGTCCACATCTTGCACACTGTTTCATTTTAATTCTCCTCTTCTCTTAAATACTTCAATATGTCAGCAATCATTTTATTTATGTCTTGTGTACTATCTATAGTAATGTCTGCTAATTCTTCCATTTCTTTCAACATTACTTCGTCTGAGCTATGTCTCTTTTTAATAAGCTCATCTGAGCTATCCCTCTTGATTGCTCTCTTAATTGCTGTGTCCTCATCACACTTTAAATAAAAACCAGTTACTTGCTCTCCATATATTTCCTTTAATTTCTTGTATCCATTCAGTTCCACAACTGCAACATATCTCTTTGCCCCGTATGGTCTTGGTGTTCCATATAGATTACCATTATATTCAGCGTATTCAATTATTTTACCTGAATTAACCAATGACATAAACTTGTCTTTTGTTACAAATCTATATGAGTCTCCATTCTTCTCTTTTACACCATCTCTAACCTGTGGTTCTTTAGTAGTATAAGATATGCTTCTCTTAAATCCCATCTGTTCAAGTGTTTTTGCTACAGTGCTCTTACCAGAATTACTTCTGCCCATAATACATACAAACTTCATATTTTTTCTTCCTGCCTCTCTTTTATTGTTCTGGTATATATTCAATTACTTTATTAGCTTCCAGTGATTTCTTAACGTCTACTAGTCTTTGATTATCTGAACCTCTATATAATGCATCTAGTGTTCTGTGCTCTAATATAAATGGTCCATCTACCACAACTTCTGTATAGTGCAACATATTTATCATGTCATGATTTATTCTGCTGTCACATTTCTCTTTGTTAATGTATTTTAAAAACTCATCAAAGTTAAACCCTGTATATGCCCATAGTGATATTGAATTATCTTTGCAATAGTCAAAAAGTTCTTGTAATTTATCTGCTTGAAAGAATGGGTCTCCACCACTAAGTGTGATTCCATCCATTATATCAGGATTATACATATCTATAATATCTGATATCTGCATTTCTTTTCCACCATTAAAATCCCATGTTTGTGGGTTTTGGCATCCTTTACAATGATGACTGCATCCTTGCAAAAATAGTGCCATTCTATATCCTTCTCCATCTACTATGCTTTCTCTATATATGTCTGCTACCCTAACCATAATTAACCACCTATTAAATAATTTATTATATTATAAAATATTTTCATGTAATTAAATAAGCTGTAATCAAATATTGTAAAGTTGTTATTAAAAATAGTTTAGCTGTTTTTATACATAACTAGATAGCTTTATGCCTATTGTAAATTATATTAAAAATAATAATTTATGTATAATAAAAGGACATACACAACAATGCATATGTCCTTTTATTACGGTTCCTAATTTTGTTTTTAGATGTGCTTTACTCTATCTTTTTCCTCAGCACGTTTAGCGCTGTTCCAAGTGTTTAAATCACCTGTAATATAGCCTGTGATTCTACGTATTCTACTAAATCCTACGCCTTTTCCTCTTGCAATTTCTGAAACTACTGACATTTCAATTTACCTCCATGTGTATTTATATTTTAAATGTTAATTATCTTAACATTTATTAACTAACCTATTTTATATAAAATGTACATAATTGTGTTCTTATGCACACACCATTTATTTTTAATAACTTTTTGAAAATCTTGTTGCCTGATGTCTATTTTTATAACTAGTTATCAAATATAAACTGAAATATTCTTAACTAGTTGCTCATAATCTCTATTGCATCATTGACTGCTGCTTTAAAATTAATGTCACTGTAAGAAATCCTAAGTACCTTACATAAATGTTTTATCATTCTTTCAATGCTCTTTATTTTATTAAATTCTATTCTTGTAACAATTAAGTTGTCACTCCAAACTTCCTCTAGTTCTTTATTACTATCCTCTATGATTTGAATAAAATTTACATTGTATTTTTCACATAATCTTTGCTTTTCTTTGTCACGTTCTTGTCTTTCATCATGATAATATGTTGAACCATACTCAATACATGTTTTCAATTCTGGAATTGATATATCAAATTCATATCCTTGAAATTTTCCTCGTGATATTGTGTCTGCACAAACTTGCTTAATGCACATATAAATGATTTGCTCAGGTAGTGATGTTCCTTTGTTGTTACAAATTGGACATAGACTTTTATGTGATGTTCTATTGTAAAGTGATGCATACCATTCATGAATATCGTTTGACTTCGTAGTATGCCTCCATAATAATTTCTTATAGCTGAAAGGTGCTATCGTGTCAATACTGTATGTATTACCATCAATACATATACCTGTAAATTCTTTTTCTAATGTTATCCCAAATTCCGCATTGTTTTTACACCATGTGTCTAAGTCATTAAATCCTTTTAGTATCTTTTTAGACCCGAAACAGTATGGACATCTTGAATCATTTAATGTTCTATGTTTAACTGTTGCTGACCATGTATGCTTATCTCCTGATTTTGTCTCATGTTCCCATATAACTTTTCTGGATGATCCACTAGAAATATTGTGTATATCTATTTTAGTACCATCTTCATACTTACCAACAAATTGTCTTATTAAATCATTCCTATTATTATTTATACACCATGTATATAAACTGTTTTTGTCTGACACAAGTGACCCAGAGCAGTAAGGACATCCAGACATGCTCATAGTTCGTGAATTTATAGATGCACACCACTGGTGCCCTTTACTACACTGCCAAAATACTTTTTTATGACTTCCATATGCTACACCAGTTATACTAATTGGACTACTATCCTCATCTATGCCCATAAACTCATTTAATAATCTACTTCCAAACGGCTTATTTATTTTACACCATGTCTCTAAGTCATTTACACCTGTTTTTAATTTGCTGTTATATCCTCTTTTAGATGCTCCATTTTTTGAGCATATAGGACACCCTGATAAACAGTTTGTTCTATGCATAATCTTTGCATACCATTGATGCCCTTGTGAACATTTCCATAGCATCTTTCTACCACTTCCACTGGTGATAGTATTTATATCTACACTATCACCAGCTTCATCTATGCCTGTCCACTGCTCTGATATATGTCCACCTGCTTTATCGGTGTCATCATTAGTTTCTAACCACTGTTGCAATGTCATTTATTGAGCTCCTCTTTCAAATTTCATGTCTGACACATCAATAGGATTTATGACTCTATCTGCTTCCTCATCTGGATTTCCGCATGCACCACAAATATCTGCATTACCTGCATTTGCATATCCCTTGATTTTATTCCACATCTCCATTGTCATAGGTTCACCCTCTTTTCTACCACAACGAGGACATACATCACCTATAATGCCTACATACCCACATACAGGATCCCTGTCCACGGGGTGGTTCACTGCGAAATAGCCTGCACCCTTATCGTGCATGTATCTTACTACTTTTTTAAATGCTTTTAGATTCTTAGTAGGATCACCATCCATTTCAATATATAAGATGTGTCCACCATTTTCTATACTATGATATGGAGCTTCTATCTCCACCTTCTTAAATGCACTGATACTATACCCTACAGGCACGTGTGAGCTATTTGTATAATAGTCTTTATCAGTTACACCAGGTATTGTTCCAAATAACTGTTTGTCAGCTCTAACAAATCTGCCTGATAAACCTTCAGCAGGAGTTCCTATTACTGAATAATTCATGTGCTCTTCTTCAGACCAAGCATCTGTATAATCTCTCATATGCTGTATAATTTGAAGACCGAGCTTCTGAGATTCTTCTGACTCACCATGGTGTTTACCAGTTAATGCCACAAGTGTTTCTGCCAATCCTATGAATCCTACTGCTAAAGTGCCATGTTTTAAGATTTCTCTTATGTCATCATTAGGTCCTAACTGGTCTGAACCTAACCATATTCCCTGACCCATTAAGAATGGATAATTGATAGGATGTTTTTGACACTGAATATCAAATCTCTCAAGAAGCTGTTTATGTACAAGCTCAAGTCTGTTATCAAGTAACTTATAGAATTTATCTATATCACCCTGTGCTAATATGCCAAGTCTAGGTAAGTTTATACTTGTAAATGATAAATTACCACGTCCAGGTATAACTGCTTTATCAGGGTCATGCTTATTAGTTCCTACACGTGTTCTACATCCCATAGTTGCTATCTCTGTTTCAGGATGTCCTGGTACATATAAACTTGCATTATAAGGTGCATCACAGTTTACAAAGTTTGGATATAATCTCTTAGCGCTTACCTTACATGCTAAACAGAATATATCATAGTTAGGGTCCCCAGGATTCATGTTTACACCATTCTTTAACTTGAGAATCTGAATAGGGAATATTGGTGTCTCTCCATTTCCTAAGCCATCCCAAGTTGTTTTAAGAATTGTCTCCATGACCATTCTACCCTCAACTGACGTATCTGTTCCGTAGTTTACACTACTAAATGGAACCTGTGCTCCTGCTCTTGAATGCATTGTATTTAAGTTATGAATGAATGCTTCCATTGCTTGGAATGTTTCATCATAAGTATCATCATAGGCATCTGATAATATTCTTTCCATTCTCTTTTTGCCTACTCTTAATTCTTCACGTTCAAACCATTTTTTAAGAATTTCCATAATTTCTGGCTTTTTGTCATCGCCCATGATGCATCCATTAGCTTGCTGATATGCTACTAATATTCTCTTAAGTGATTTCTCCTGGTCTTTTTCAAGGTCAAGCTTAATTTTAGCTACATGTGCAATTGTTTTAGCATATGTTAATGCAACATAAGGTGCTAAGTAATAGTCTAACATAGGTATTGACTGTCCACCGTGCTGGTCGTTCTGGTCTGACTGAATTGCAATAGCAGATAATGCTGCTGCTGTTCTAATACTTCCAGGCTCTCTTAAATATCCATGCCCAGTATTGAAACCTCCCTTAAACAATCTGTCTAAAGGAATTTGCATACAGGTCTCAGTTAATGCAAGGAAATCAAGGTCATGTATATGTATATCACAATTTCTATGTGCTGCTGCAATATCCTCGCTCATCATGTATAGTAAGTTAAAACTTTTTGCTGCTTCTGAACCATACTTAAGCATTGTTCCCATTGCAGTTGTTGAGTCAATATTTGCATTTTCACGTTTAACTTCACTATCTGCCTCTGACTTAAACGTAATTTCCTCAAACGATTTCATCAATGCTGAATCCATCTCTCTCATACGATTTCTGTCAGCTGCTTTAAGTATATACTCTTTTGCAGTTGCTGCATGTCCATCTTCTATAAGAGTCTTTTCAACTATATTTTGTAGTTCTTCTGTTGTAATTCCTTCTATATCGTTTGATTCTAAAAGGTCCAATATGTTACCAGCAATTTCATCAGCAAGGTCATAATCCTCACCACCAACTGCTAATGCTGCATTCATAATAGAATCAGAAAGTTTTTCAAGGTCAAAATCCTCTATTGAACCGTCTCTTTTTGTTACATCAATGTCTGCCATTGTATTTTTCCTCCACTAAAACTTTTATAAAAATTACCACTTTTTAACAAAAAAGCACTATATCTAGTATACATACTTTTCAATCTATACCATATTTTGTTAATTATATTTTTGAAATTTTATTTTTATGGTATTGCTATACCAAACTAGTCTGCATGACTATTCATCAATTTACCAACTAGTCTAATAATTTATTAACGTAATGCATCACTTTTTCATGAATATAATCTGTACTTTGTATATCCATATAGTCATCAGGACCATATTCTGTACAATCAATGTGTACCCAGTCGGCTATATTGTTATGTTTGATTATATCAATAGTTTCATTTAATGTGTTATAGCAATTGTTAAGATAATCAATATCTGCTTCATGTATATCTTTCTTTTCCTCATTGCCATTATATCTTTTTGTCATAAGTTTCTGACTAACATCAGGCTCAACGGTCAATATAATTGTCAAGTCTTCCTTAGGTAAACCACATAGATTACATTCGTAATCATAACACCATTTTATGTACTTATATCTCTCTGTTCTGTCTTTTATCTTAGAACCTTGGTGTATTATATTTGCACTAAGGTATCTATCTGCAATTATAACTGTATTATCATCTTCGTCAAAGTATTGTTTCCAGTCTGTTACATACTGTATAAACCTATCTACTGCATAAAAGCTACCACACATGTAAGGATTCAATAATTCTGGGTCATGTCCTAATTCTCCCCCAAGATACATCCTTACTGGTGCACTGCTATCACTTTCATACTTTGGAAATGATATCTTTACCACTCGCTTTCCTTGCTTTTCAAGTTCTTCCCTTAGTAACTCTGTCTGAGTTGCTTTTCCACATCCGTCTAATCCATCAATTACAATGAACTTTGCCATTATCAATTGCCTCCTAATATATTTTTCAAATCTCAAAATACTAAATTAATTTTTTACAAAATATTAGCAAGATACAGGATTGAGTCCTTGATATCTTGCTATTTGATTACATCATATTTAATAATGATAATATATTAATTTTCGTTGCGAATAATACACCAAAAATAAGCAGTGTACATATTGGTAGTCCTTTGATTGCATTTTTAATGTCTTGTTTGCTCATTGTCATATGCAAGAAAATTGACAATATCAAATAATAAATTATAACTGTTGTTATTACTCCAGTTGAATTTGCTATTGCATATTTTATTAACAAGTATTCTGTTACACACCCAAGTATAACAGGTGCTATAGCAGATAGTGTTAATTGAATTGACTTTGTTATTCTATTACCTCTAGGTATAAAACTTACTTTACCCAGTGTTGGACCTGATGGATAGAAAAGCTCTATCTTAGTAACCTTTGCTCCAGTACAAAATGCAATGATTGCATGTGATAATTCATGATGTACTGTACCAATGAATGTTAAGTAATTTGCTATAAATTTTGTTAATGTACTACCAAAAATGTAGTACATTTTTCTTATGATTATATTTATAAACCAATCGTTGATAAATCCAATGCAGGGTACAACCAACAAAATTAGGACTGTACCCTGCAATGCTATAAGTGCTCTATTCATCTTTCTGTGAGTTCCTCATAATATTATAAATGATAGATGGTAAAAACATGATAAATGTTACTATAAACAACACTCCAAATGTGACAAGGAATGAGTTCATGCTCAACATCATTCCAATAATAAGTAGTACTACACCTACAATAAAGCATGCTGCTTCAAAAATGTAAAGTATCTTTTCATCCTTTGCTTTTTTCTTGTCTTTGTTAAATAGTCTCATAATCAATTTCCTCCATGTTTTCTCATATTTAACCAAGAGTCACTCGCTCTTGAAATTAACCTAGCATCATCATATGCATCATCACTATATAACACTGTGTATATTGACCAAATTTCATCTGCCTGTTTACCAACCACTATTGTTAGCTCAGGAGCAACATCAGGTGTGTTATCCAAATATAATGGTATTAAAAACTGAATCCCTTCTCTTAGAAAGTCATACTTTGGTATAACATACTTATAATCAGTTTGTGAAATCATAACAGCTTGTCTTATTGCTGATTTTATTCTGTCACAAATAATTAAAGGGGCTTCATCCTTGTATTTATCAGGAAATCTTTCTATTCTCTCACTGATTATATGAAATAAATGAGATGTATCATCTAAATCAAAATCTTCATACTGTGCATCAAATATTAGCTTACTTTTGTCCTCTACAAACTTAATAGGTGATGGTAAGTATTTAACGTTGTCAATGTTAAAATTAAACTTGAGTAATGCTGCTTTATTGTACATAACACTCACTACCTTAGTGTAAAAATCAGGTATACTAGGTGAATGGTCTATCAAATATATGAAATTACCATATGTATCTAGCAGTCCTGTATTTATTACACAGTATTTCTGGTCATCTGAAAATGTATATCCATTACCTCTGATAAGTTTTGGGTTCTTTCGTTGCTCCCTCCATAAGAATAGGCATATCCCTCTTAAATAAAAGCCTAATCTATTTTTATTGTTGTATTTCCAATTTTCTTTAATTAGTAACCTTTCATAAATATCATTGATAATATCATTTTTAATCTGCATTCTGTATTTTTCAGATTCAGTTTTTACATAATTATCATGGTCTAAGTCACTTACAATATCCTGCTCATCATCATATTCTGTAGCTTCTTTAATATCATTCTTATCACTTTCTACCGAATTTTCATTGTTTGTTTCTTCATTTATGATGCCTGAATCTGTATATTGTTCTGTATCAGCTTCTATACTCTCTTGTATATTACATTCACATATATTGTTTATTTCATTATTATTTATGTACTCTTCAACTCTTTTGTTGAACTCCATTGTTGCATCATCAATAAACTCAAAGTGCATGTCCTCCATAGGTATAACCTCTGTCCAAATTATACCATTTTCTGTTCTTGCCAGTGCATCCTCTTGTTTTTCCTTTTCTTCCTGCTGCCTTTTTATTTTATCTTCTTGTTCTTTCTTTTGTTTTTCTTTTTCCCGTACTTTTTCTAAGTGCTTTTGTAATCTTTCCGCTTTTCTTTGTGCTTTATTTTTGCACTTATTTTTACTATGAGTTGTTTCACTTTTATCTATTTTGTTCTGTAATCTACTAAGTGCTACCTCAAGCTGATTTGAAATGCTATCATTACTTGTATATATTGTAGTGTCTTCATCTTCAGATTGCTCGCTATTATTTATTACGTTATTTAAACCAAACCCTACAATGTCTCTTACCCTATTTTCTCCGCTGAAAATCTCTAAGTAATCATCATTGAACTTTCCACTATAATGAGTTTTATACATATCAAAAAGCATTGTTCCAGTTCCAATAAAGCATCCTTCCCATTGCCCATGTAATTTAATAAAGGCTGCAAATAAAGGATATTCGCTGTATCTAAATTTTAACCCAGTTGGTACAAGTTTATATTTAGCTGCATCCTCAGCTAATTTATCAAACTCATTTAATATTGTTCCATTGTCCTTTACATAAATTCCACCTGTTTCAGATATGTTATTGAGTCTATCTATATCAAAGTCATGTATATCTGCTAATTTTTCCATTGCCTGTAATGCTTTGTCAGCATCTGTAACACCATGCATACTAAACAATGCTTTTTTGTTACCTGTAATATTCATTGCAATAAATCTCCTTTCTATATTATTACCTATAATATAAAAAAGAGATTTATCATGTCAATTCATTACTATAATGTTATTTTACATATTTATATCTGTACCACTCTTGTATTGTTTTGCAAGGCACTATACTTTGTATAGTATTCTTTATGTTATCATATGCTGTACTACTTATTTTACTATCTTTTCTTATTGTTAATAACAATATGTATGTAGATTGCTTACTACTATTCATGACCTTCTTTACCTTAGCCTGTGTGAATATATTTGTATTCACATCTTTACTTCGTAGTACTGCTAATAAACTATTGATATATTCATCTATATCCTTTGTATTTATATTTTCTATTATGTAAGCCTTTCTATATCCTTGTATTAACTCTGATATTTCAGATTTTCCTATATAACTATGCATGTCTTATCTCCTTTACTTTAAAGTCATTGCTTAACTGTATTCAGTATTGCTTTTTATTGTATATTAAATATTAACCCAATGTATATAATAGTTTTCAGATGTCCGAAAAAATTATTTTTTCTATCACCAACTCACTACCCCATGAAAAATTGCTGGTGATTTTTACCCAATGTAGTCTGAATGTCTACCTAATTTTTACTCCAATGCATATAGTTTTGAAAAATTTTAAAAATTTCAAATCCAAATTTTTTTAGATTTACAATGTCTACAGTCACAATCGCTTCTCTTAATATATTATGTATTGTTCTCCTCTTGATATGACGTTCATGTAATCTTGAACCTTTATGTCAGTTATTGTATCATATATCTCTGCTTCATTAACTATTTTGCAAGTAATTATATTATCGTTTATTCTACAAATCTTTGCTATTATATCTACAACATGCTTACACTTCTTATAATCTATGTAGATTACAAATTGTATTCTAAGCTCATCGTTAAGCTGTATCTTATCACAATTTACACTTAGTACTATTTCATCTTCACATATAGTTATTACACTTCCATGTGCTTCTCCATAATTTGAATATACTAAACATTCATTATTTAATGTAACCTTCTTGTAATGCTTGTTGTTGCAATTCATTTCTGTTATCTCCTGCTGTTACAACTAAAACTCTACTAAATAATCCATTGGATTGACCTCTTTTAATCCATGTTTTTTACACCAATTATTCATCTCTGGTGTACAAACACCTGTTATTCTGAGTTTATCTATGTATTTACAGTTTTTTAGTCTCCTACATATTGTTTCAAAAGTTCCTCTTCGCCTAAGCTCAGGTGATAGCTCAATTGTTGATATATCTGCATTAAGCTTATCGTTGCATCCATATGTGTATAATCTTAACCATAGTATAATCTTATTATCTTGTATTGCTATTACTTTATTGTTGTTTACATATTCCACTTTTGAGTTTATTCCACATTTTCTTAATGAATCCTCTACATTCTTTCCTATTACTCTAACTGCTCTTAGATTGTAATTAGTAATCATTTTATCTCCTATACTTAATTCCAAATGCATCTTTCACTTTTTGCTTTGCTACTGATTTACCAAGTCTTGTTAAGTTAACAACTCCACCTTCAATACCACCATTCATTAAACCTGATACTGTTCCTGCCACAATTGTCTCTGCTACTTCTGTTTTAGATGTATTCTTACCTTTAGAACGATTACAATGCCTACACATTGCTTGTAAGTTCCAAATATCATCTGTTCCACCAAGTCTTTTTGCTATTCTGTGGTCTACATCTATTTCACTCTTTGGAAACCATCCACCACATCTACAACATTGATATTTACCCATCATGCTTGGTGTGTTATTAAAAAATGTTTCTCTGTATCCCATTGTATTTACTCCTATCTTTATATTGAAATTCTTGAGAACCCATATTTTCTAAAGTGCTCTATTATTTCTTCCTGTGTATTAAATCTTCCGTTAGTGTGATAAATAATGTTTAGCGCTTTTACTGCTTTGTCAAAATCATCTTCTGCTGTTTCTGAGTTTGAATCAAATCTAAATCTTTTTATTTTAGCAGGTTCATTCTTTCCATACATTACTCTAATTAAATATCCCATAGTGTATACCTCCAATTATTTATTGTAGTCTTTAAAGTTTGTTATTATATATTATCTATTTATATAATTGATATTTCTTAGTTAATCTCTTGCATATTTCATCATCTAATGGTCTAAACCCAATACATGTTGTTACTACGTTATTTCCATCTTTATCTACTTCTTCTGGTTTAAGTTCAGTTAAACATCTGTCCTGTATCACCCAAAAATCTTTGTTTTCCTCCAGTCCTAATTCATTTGCAACACTTACAACTTTCATCAAGTCATTTTTATTTTTTGCTGCACATACAATTTTCTTATAAATGTCATTTATCCAGTTTTCATATGTATCTTTATCAAAACTCAAAAATTTTGTATCATATTCCTCTGTATCAAAGTTGTATTTTATTGTATCTTTTACTTTCTGGAGTAGAAATGCTCCTGATGCATGTGCAACCTGCACAGAAAGTTTACCTGGTGTCATATCTAAATCTTTTCTTGCAATAATAATTTGTTTCATAACCTGTCTCCTACCTTCTTTTTGTAATTCCAAGTCCTCTGAGCACTTTATTTTGTCTTGTTCCTTTTCTAACCGATGACTTAATACCATCAGCATGCAACACATCATTTTTAACTATTTTTATACTATCTTTTAATCCTGCATTATTGGATTTACTTCTATTGCATGGTCTACACAAAGGTTGTAAATTCCACATTGCATCACTGCCACCTTGTGACCAAGGGCGTATATGATCTACTTCCATTTTCTCATAATCCTTTAACCCAGCATGTTCTCTATTGTCTCTGCCACACCATCTACCACAGTGTGCACATCTATACCAATACCCTTTTCTGCCTAATCTTCTAACACCAGGATTATTCCTTACAAACATTTGTCTTACTTCAGATTGTGTCATTGCTATTCCTACTTTCTCTTTAGTATTTCACTTAAATTAAGTGTTTCTTCCACTTGATTGATATAAACTGTGTCATCAAATCCCCACTCTTTTATTTTATATGCTAATTCTAATGATTCCTTGTATACTGCTGACTTTTTACCATGTCTTTTCTCTAAATCTTGCATGCGTTCTTTCAAATTACACCAGTTACCTGCTCCATCTACTGTCATATCAGCAAAATATAATAATCTTAACTCCATACTATCATAGACTGTCTGATATGCACTATGATATCTAATCTCATTTGCATATTTATAAGAATCATCTAAAATGCTTGCTAATACCCAATCATGGTCAAATGCATCTGGGTCTAATTCATATCCTATGTCATGAAGGTTTCCTAACACGAACATTTCGCAGCATCTTTTTTCATCCCAGTGTCACATATATTTTGCATAAGCGTACATCCTTTTTCCAACGCCATAACAATGCTTATATCTGTTTAATGGAAATTTATTTGGTGTAACCATTTTAACTCCTTTACTAACCTAGTAAAAATTTTGTTATTAATGTATTTCCCTCTATACTTCTTAACTTATTGAGGTCTTTCAGTGCTTTTTTCATGCTTATATATTTTTTAGCTTTTCTTTTATCTGTTGTTAATGTGTACTTATAATTTTTATCTAATGTTTTTATATAACACTCCCTAATGTTTGATTTAACAATTATAGTGTATCTATACATACCAAATATGCTCATTCCTGTATTTCCCTTAATTAACATAAATCTTTAATTTTATATTTTATTACTTAGTATGTATATAAAAAAGGAACACTACGAAAAGTGTTCCTTTTATCAAAAGCTATTTTACTAAACTATTATATCACTTGCTTTCTCACCAAATGATTTATACACTTTATCAAATGTTTCAAATTTCATATCTCTGCAATTTACTAAACCACTTTCAAGTACTAAACATTCATTTGTTTGGTCGAGATGTGTTATTGACAGTGACAACATTGTTTTGCATCCAGTGTCTTTAATTCTATAATTGAAGTAGTCCACCTGATTAAATATCAGTTTTTTCATTCTACCAAATAGTAAGTGCCCATACTTCAGTGTTCCTTGATACTGATTTCTATGATTAGTTCTATCATATAAGTTGAACTGAAACTGTAAGTCACTGTTCTCTTCTATAAAGAAACCTGCTCCATGCTTTGTTTTGTATGACCTTGTCACAAAACAGTTTTCTATATCTGAATTATTTAACAGCTTATTGTCCTCAATAGCATGTGCTATATCCATTAAACCTGTGTTTGAAGGTGTTAAATGTGGAAAGTTTCTTTCATTGTACTGGTCTAACTCTAATCCTTGTGAACACTCAAATACCAATGCTCCATATTCTTTCTTACATACAATACTATCTAAACTCTCTACAAACTCTATGTCATTGCTTCTTATTATTTCAACGAATGCCTCAATAAACTCTTTGTTCATTGCTTCTATTTGTTTGAGCATCTTTTCCATTTCAATGTTTGAAATGTTTATATTGTCTGTTTTATATACTTCACAAGCTCTATATGTAATATATGATTTTGCTAATTCATATAAGTAATTTTCAAATTTTACTTCGTTATTATCTATAAATTTCTTGATTAAGTCTCTTACTGTAATTGCTTCAAAGTCATTGTTTCTGTGAAATGTTTCATAAATTCCAAGTCCACAGCTACCATGACGATGTGTTCTATGCTCTTCTACACACCTGTTCATTACAACATCTGAAGGTAATGTTACTCTACATCTTTTGTCGATATATAATTTTGTAGTTATATTATATATTTCCTTAAGCATCTTTCTCTCTGCTAAAAGCTCTGAGAAGTTTACCATAAATGTATCTAACAAGTATGTATCTGCTTCAGCAAATGTTCCAGAGCCATACTGTCTAAATACCCAGTGTTTATACTGTCCACTCTCTTTATCTAATCTGCATACAGTGTGCCCTGCCTGTGCCCCACCATTTACTTTTACATTTAGTACTTTATGATTATGCAGAATATCACAAAAATAATCTGTCATTAATCCTTTTCCTTCGTCGCCATATCCTGCTCCAGTAACTGTCTTAATAATCATAAACGTACCAACCTTTCATATAAAATGTGGGTATCTCAAATTTAATGAAATACCCACTAAACTTATCTATGTATCTTAAAATACTACAACTTCTGAACCACCATTTAATGGTGTAATTGCAAGGTTTTTAAGTGCTTCTTTTACTACTACAGCTGTGCTTCCATCCCAAGATGCTGCAATTTCTTCAACTGGGTCACCATTAAGTGCCTGTAACAAGCTTACGATTACCTCAGGTAGCTTATCCATGTCATCTACTACAATTGCATGTGAACCAAGAATGTCCTCCCACTCAGATTTTACTCTAGATGAGTAGCTATTGCCATCTGCAATAGAAATATGGAATACTTCCCAATTTCTATTAACTTCAGTAAGAAGTTCAGATGTTTTAATGTCATCCTGAAGTGCATCTCCAAACACATCTCTGACCTCTGCTCTTGAAAGTGTAGGCTGTACTCCATCATCTCCCATTGTGATGATTACACCTTTTCTTCCCTTAGTAATTGCATCACATTTTGTATGTCTTGCTGCAAAGTACCAAGCCAGCACATAACTCTCCCAGCTGTTTCCACCACCACGTTCAATGAACTTGAGTTCTTTCATCTGCTCTGCAATTCTGATGTCTGACTCAAACTGAGTTACCTGTAAACATTCATTGTCTGATGTAATGTAGTCATCAATAGCTGCAAAACAAATCTGAGGGTCAGAAACTACCTTTCTGTTATAAATCTCACCCATTGTTACACCAAGCTTCTCAGCCATTGTATGAAGTACATGACTCATAGAACCAGTGACATCCAAACCTAAAATAATAGGTGTACTATTAGGGTGCTCGTCACTATCACATGACTCTCTTACAATACCCTTAGGTAAATAGTCCTTCTTAGTTACAGTTGTTGTGTAAATATCTCTAGCACTCCTTGCACTAGAAATGCCGCTTGAAGCCTTGTAACTGCTCCAAGATGATTCTCTCCAAGATCCTCCACCCATGTTTATTATCCTCTCTTTCTTTTAATATGGCACATTTTCCCAAATGATGAACTCACTTTTTCCGAATTGCTTTTTAATTGCTCCTCTGTAGAGTTCCCATTCTTTGAATACATCATCTGATGTACCTGAGTTTAAAAAGTTATTTATATGCTCAATGTCTTTATGACCTTTGAATAAAATTCTACCTATGCTCTTGATACTTTCAAGGTCTGTTATTGTCTGTGACCTCTTTGTATCTTTAACTTTTATAGGTAAAATCTTATAAACATCTTTGGTGCATCCAATCATGCTGTCATTAATATCAGTTGTATATTCCCAACCGCTGAATAACAATATTGTATGCATCTCTGGTGATACCCAAAGGTTATCAATTGATAATCCGTTTGATACTTTATGATAGAAGTTTAAGTAACACTCTATATTGTATAATCTATTAAGAATCCAAGCTGCCTGTCTCTCTGGAAATCTGTCCCCTTTACTTTCATAGGCTCTTACAATTTTTCCAAGAGATAATACTTCTGATGTCTTATCCAACAATATGCAGAACTGCTTATCCTCAGTCTCAAAATGTTTTAACACTTTTGGAAAATATCTTTTAAATTCTTTTTCCATGTTAGAATCTTCGTACTTAAGTTTACTAACATTTTCTATGTAGTTATCAAAGAATTTCTTGTATGTCTTGTCATATACCATAGCTACTTTTGTTGCTGTATGGTATATCATTGCAATACCATTGTTAAATATAACAGGATTAGACAAACTGAATCCTTTACCTGTTTTCTTATCCTTGAATGTAACTGTATCATTCACAGTGCTACTTGACACACTTGCTTTATGTTTGTTATTATACAACTCCTGTATAATACAGAAGAGCTCAGCTGCTTCTTTGGAATCATTTGAGTCTGGATGATATAACTTACAGTACTCCCTAAACTCCTTCTTCGCTATGTCTACACTCTCACTGAATATATCTGAGTATTTCTTTGCTGATAATATCTCTTTACTTGTTTTGATACTAACCATGTGTTCCCCACCAATCTTTATGATGCTTTGCTACTTAGTTATAAAATGTGATTAACTTGACCTAATTATTTAGAGGAAAGTTTTTATCTCTTTCCTCTTATCTATACTATACCTTAATAATCTTATTTTGTCAACTACTTATTAACAAAATATTTTTAAGTTGCAAATTTTTCTTTCAATCTGAATGCTTAGTTTGTTTTTACAAAGTCACCTTCTGGAGTCTTAGTGTATTTTCTGCTCTCATTAAGCTTCATCTTTTCAAAAATCTTTGTATCTAAATCTCCCAATCTTGCTACTTCTGTACATCCATATGCAAATATAACAATATCTGCAAGTTCCTCAATCATATTCTCTCTGTCGTTTTTCTCAATTGCTCTCATGAGTTCTGTGACCTCTTCAAGAATATATCTAGCTTCTTGATAAATATTGGTTGTATTAAACCCATGCTTTACTTTGTTTTCAAAAATTCTCTGCTGTCTTGTTAAGTAGTCTGCTTCAGTATTACTTATTTCTGTATGTCCATCACCAAGTTCTTTTTGTACATGAATAATTGAATCCTGATATCTACAAATTCTCTGTGCTTTTTCAAGCTCTTTCTTTGTTTTGTCTAACTCTTCTGTAAGTCTTTCTATTTCTTTATCCTTGTTCATATTTTCAACTAAAACTTCTGTTGCTCTGTTTCTTAGTTCTTTCTCTGTCTGTGTCTGCTGTTCCTTATTATTTTGTCTGCTCTTTCCAATGATTCCCATGTTTAATCTCTCCTATATTTGTTATCTCAACTTACCTGAGTTGTATACTTCCTCAATGTAATCAAGTATTACTTTTTCTGGAAATGTTTTACACTCTATAATTGTGTGCCCATTAATAAGTGCTATTGTTAATGCAACTGCTAATGCTATTCCACCAACCCATAAACAACCATCTTCATCTTTAACGAATCCTACTATTAACAACACTATTCCGATAACAGCTGCGACGATTGCAACGACTTCCCACATGTATGCAATTCCAATTTTATAAGCTACTATCTCAGAACCTAATGTCTTTAAGTACTCTACAGTGTCTGCTCCCTTACTATCTATTACACCGCCCAAACTATTAACTATGTACTCTAATACTTTAGCAAATGCCTGGCTTGTTTCTGTATCCATTATAAATACCTCCCTATAAATTCTAATACGATTTTTTCTGGAAATAATATGCATTCAGTAATGTCAACTACTTGTGATATTATACCTATAACTGCAAATACAATAGCCATTATGGTTATAATACAAAACAGTATCTTGTCTCCATTCTTTGATATGTCAACGCTATCCATATACTTTATTACATTCTTTATTCCCTTAGTCTTAGTAATATTTACCAGGACCTTATATGCTATGATTACTACCACTATACAAAGTATTAACCATATTATGGATGTAATCATTTCATATTTAACAGCTTTACTTGATATGTTCGTTAGTGTATCTTTCAATTCTGATTGTGTTACTTCTACACTTATATTGAACTTATCTAACCAATTCATTATGTATTCATAAAATGTTTGCTGACTATTCATAATCTATTCCTTACTTTTTTGATTTTCTTTTAAGTTTATACTGTGTTGATATAAGCTTAACAAAGTTTGCTGCATCTTTTCTATGCTCAAATGACATAGATGTTTCTATTCCTACATCATTAATATGTATATATGCTGAATATATTGTGTCATTAACTGGATAATCAAAGTTCATTTCCAGATATATCTTTTTTGTTTCCCACTCCATTTGTAGTCCTGTACCACCACTATAAGGGAATACATCTGGCATTGCAATGCCAAGTTTGTCTAGTTCCTTAATAAATAACATTGCTTCATCTATGTTCTTAGATAGGATAGATATGGTACCATAATCTCCACCCTTGTATTCCCTTAGTTCCTCAAGTTTTATCAATATATTTGATGCTTTCATCTTTTCTCCTACATTTCAAACACTTCTATAAAGTGCCTTTTCTTCCATGATTTAATGTCTCTTTTACAACCCCACTTAGTTAAGCACGTGTCTGTAATTGTTTTCCATCCAGGCTCAAGGTCACAATTCATATAATACAAGAGGTTTTTGTCATCCATAATCTCGGGTACATACACTTGACCATAGTACAACCCACCTTCAGTCATTTGTATTCTGACTGTTATTTTTAAGTCATCTAATTTTACCTTTGGTTTACTCATATATCTGCTACTCTTTTCTATATACTTTCAATGTTGTACCACTGTATTTAAAACTATATACCTCTTTCCACCAGCAGTTTATTTTAGGTCTCTTATGTGGTGTTATAATAATTAGTGTATCTGCTATTAAACTTAACTGGTACAACAATATATTCAACATTGATTCTTCGCATAAATGCATTGCATAACTGCAAATTATTGTGTCATATCTCTTACTATTGATTGCTCCGTTTACTATATCTTTAAAACTGTAAATTAAACACTCTTTGCCAGTATTTTTCTTATATGCTGATGCTGTAAATGGATCAAGCCCAGTTATATTAAAATTTCTATCTTTTAATATATTAGTGATCTCTCCACTGCCACAACACAAGTCTAATATGTTATTTCCTAAATAGTTCATGCAATTTGACTTGTTAAATATCTCTTTTATTATATAAATATGAGGATTACTATAATCCTCACTGTGTTTTAAATAGTAATCCTCAATTCCTAATTCTTCATACCCTGCTCTTACACTCTCACTCATTGCCTATCCTTAAAAGCTTACTTTTCTTATTTGTGTATTCCTCATTATCTACAAAGATATATACTTCTTTCTTGGTTGATAATTTCTTAATTAAAGGTGTAATTGCATCTTTTAATATGTCGCCCATTTTATCTAAGTCTGTGACTATAATAGCCTCTATACTGCTTTCCCCAAGCTTTACAAAGTCTCCAAGTAATGAGTTCATGTTTATTACTCCATATGTTACTTGTCTATCTTTCATATTACTTGTTAACTTATGTTTTTTATCTGTTGCATCATCTTTATTTGCATAAATAATGTACTTTACCATGCTATCACCCCAAATCTAATTTGTAGAATATTATTGATTTCACATCTGTTAACTCGGTACAAATCATATCTAATATTGTATTCCAATCTGCACCACCTCTGACACATCCTATTTTCCAAGGAAATGCTATACTACATCCTTTTGCTATTTTATTTATCTCTGCTAAACACATCTTAAATGCTACTGTTGATGTGTATTGTTTTCCGTCATATCCATACTTGTCCTGTGCAAACATATTTATTACACCTTTGTATGTGTATCCATCTCCAACGCTTACAAGCTGACTGTGCCCAAGAATACTCTTATCATTAGCTTTGTATGCTAGTAATTCTCTCATGTATTCATCATATACCTTCATATGGTGTTCTCTAATTGCTTTTGCTACACCTGAACCCATTCTTCCCTGACAGTTAACTTGATGTGCTATATAATCAACATGTGCATCAAGTAAATTTCCATTGACAACTGTGTAATTATGCAATGTTTAATGCCTCCTACTCTGTGATTTATTCAAAAATTGAAGTGTCTTTTGTGCTATTTCCGTTTTCATCTAGTACTTTTTCTAAGACAGCACTTTCTCCTTGACAATTATAATACAGCCATCCATTTCTATCTTTGAGTATATGATATACTCTATTTGATGAATCCTTTACTATAATTCCAGTATCCTCAAACCATAGCTTTGCATCATCTTCTTTATTTATATCACCCATTGTATTATGCACGTTACATCCCTGTAATGCTAATGCTGATAACGTTATTACCAAAAGTAATTTTACTTTCTTCATTTGATATTAACTCCTTAGTCTATAAACTGAATATACACGTTTCTTCTGCCATATTCAACACATTTACTTTCTGTATTGAAATAAAAATCAATGCATGTTCCATTTTCTATGGTTCCAATAGTTTTTCCATCAAGTATCTTACTTTCTCCTACACCTGACTCTGCTCCATATCCAGTATCATCAAATTTATATGTTCCTATAAATTCTCCCACAGTTCCATCTGAATTGCAAGTGTATATATTTACACTTCTATTAAGCCAAGCTACTTTTCCTGCTATGGACTTTCCCTCAACTAATTCTCGCATACTAGCTGAGTTTCTATTGTATTCATCATAATATGCAGTTGAGCTTACCAATAACATTGGTGCCTCACTTACAAGGAAATCGGAACAGATATAAGCTGTTCTATCTTTATAGGTAACCTGTACCCATCCATTTCCAATGTCATTATTAACTACTAGCTTATCTCCCTCTTTAACACCACCTACTCTGTTGGAGTTTTCACTAGGTTCATCACGTAAGTTTACATTTGTTGATGCATATAATACTGTTCCGCTTTCAATCAAATTAACTTCTTCTGTCTCTACCTCTGTTACTTCTGCTACTGCTATCTCATTTGCACTTTTTACAATGTTTGTGCTGTTTTTCTCTATATTAACTGATGTTGTATGAATTAGTACAGATGCAACACCAGCTGTAATCTCATTGTTACTATATGTTATAGGCTGCCCCTCTACAATTTCAGGTTTGATTACTGTTTCTGATTCAGCTTTTGTATTTAAACATACTGCTATGCTCATTATTGCTGTTGTGATGCAACCTATGAAAATAGCTGTAGCTAACCTAACTCTTCTCTCTATTCTTTTTCTTCTTAGTGCTCTCTTTATTCTTCCTTGTGTCATAAATCTTCCTTTCTTCCTGAATTTTCTATAACACAATTATACTGTATATTAGTTCTTTTGTCAATACTGTTTTTCACTTTTATTTTAATTTTATACATAAAAAATGAAATTCTATTCTTAACACTACTATTACTTTGTATTGTTATTATCTAATTTTCTTAGTTCGTCCTTAAATATTCCATCAAATGTTACATTTTCTGGATATGTTGTTTGTTTCTTCTTACGTGTATTTCCATTATAAGGCTTGTCACCAAGCTCCATTGTCTTTTTAATCTCTATTACTTTCAATGTATTAACCTCTCTTACAAAAGTAATAAATAAGGCAGCATGAATCTCTAGTAACCCATGCTGCCTCTTATTAACTACTGAATTGAATCAAGCATTTTCTGAGCTGTTTCAATTGATTTTCTTAAGTTATTCACAAGATACTCTGTGTTTTTCTTATTCTGACTCTTTGCAAATCTTTCTGCTCCATCCAGTACTTTAGCAGAACTTGTTGTGAATGTCTTAAGTGCCTTTTCATTAAACTTGCTCTTGCTAGCTTTCTTAATTATCTTTTTACTCTCATCTACAGCTGGCTTTGTAATTCCCTTTGCTGTTACATCAGAGAACTTAGGTTCCTCTGACTTTGCCTTAGGTTCCTCTGTTGCCTTAGGTTCCTCTGTTGCCTTAGGTTCCTCTGTTGCCTTAGGTTCCTCTGGCTTTGCCTTAGTGACTTTACTCTTACTCTCTACTGATTTATTCTTTTTCTTATCTGTCTTAGCTGCTTTCTTTTTGGTTCCTGTGCCTAGCACTGCTTCAGTAAGTCTATCCATTGCATCTTCATCGCTTAAGATATGCTCAGTAAATTCATCCCTTGTGTCTTTCTCTTCTACTACCGGTGTTTCCTTAATCTCTGTTCCAGTATCTTCAATATCACTGATTTCATATAAGAATGTTGTGCCTGCAATCAATTTTCTGTTGACTGACGTACTCTGTACAAAGATTCTAAGCTCTTTTGCATCTTTTGCATACAGTTTTTCATTGACTCCACCCTTTTCTGTCTGAGGCTGAAGTCCTAATTTCTCACGTACCTGAGAACCCACAAACATTTCTCCTGTTTCTCTGTCCTGCATAATAATTTCTTTATACTGCTGAACAGTCTCAACCTTTGATAATTCGTAGAATCCTCTGCCCTTTTTGAACTCAATACCGTTCTTGGTTACAAAACCTTTGATATCACAATTCTCATCAACTGTCATTACCTGAAATCTACCAGGCATAACTGGTTCAAGCTCTGCCATTTCTTTAATTGTAACTGGTTCATCACTTGATTTTCTGCCTGTGCCTCTTCGTGTAGCTGTTCTTCCATAATGGTATTCAGGTTCTTCAACTTTTTCACCCTTGAGTCGTCTGAAGTTTCTATCCATTGAGTTTGTCATCTTACCATTATCACGAATGATTGAGATGTACTCATTGAGTTTTTCTTCTCCACCCTGCTGGTAACAGGTAGCTTTGATAAGTTCTACAATTTCATTGAACTGGTCAAGTGTTAAATAAACACCACCACTTAATTCAGCTATTGACTTGTAGAATCCTTTTGATGAACTTCTGTAATATGATAATGCATGTACAGAAAAAATCTTTACATCCTCTTTACCAAGTTTCTTAGCTTCTTCTTCCCAATCAAGGTGCTCTGTATTCTGTGAATATCTTACTCCATGTGGTGATGCATCACCAATTAAGACTAGCACATGCTGTGCTCCATCTCTCCAGTTTACTACTGTTCTAGCAGTGTTAAGTACAAGCTCATAGCACTCATCTGCATCTCCACCATATGTTTTTTGTGTCTCTTTAACAAACTCACAGAGTTTATCTTCGTCTCTTGTTAAGTCCATAACACGAATTGTATATGGGTCATCCTTATCACAGTAGTCACCGTGTGCAATAACCCCGAGTCTTAAGTCACTAAACTCTGAAAACATCGTATGTACGAACTTTTCCACTTCTGTTCTTACCTGTGATAATACAGGATACATGCTACCAGTTGTATCAAATGATACAACTAAGTCAATTTTGTTACTAATTGATTTCATTTAGTTTTCCTCCATTTTATAATGCTAATGCTAGTGCAGTTAATACAACTATTACTGCTACTAGGCTAACTCCAATACCTATCATTCCGCCTTCTGCCACATCAATTCTTGCTTTGTAATTATCTTCCTGCTCTTTTAAAAAATTTCTTGGCTCATACTCTGTCTCAATTGTTGTTTCAGTAATCTTCTTCACTGTCCTCTTCATAATACTCATCGTCCTCATCTTCTTCGCTATCATCAAATTCTTCGGCTGCAATAGCTTCATCAATTGCATTTATTACATCTCTGTAAGTAAATTCATCACCACCTGATGTATAAATCACAGAGTCCTCTGTTTCTATTTCTGCATCCGCATCATCTTCATCAAGTTCCTCTGGAATTGTAACAGACTCAGAGTATGCATATCCACCATTATACCCTGCTGAGAATGCAAACCCTGCCATCTCTTCTGCTGTAAGTTCAGCAGGGTCATATCCTGCCTCTATTACTTCACTACTAACGTTTCTATCGTTAATTCCATTTGCAATGCTTTCTGCCTCGTCATCATCCCCAGAGACACCAACAATTTCTCCTTCATGAACCACTATATAAAAAGTGTCACCTGCATATTTCATAGATTACCTCCTTATTAAATGATATGCACTTTTACCAAATTTTACCAACTAAATTAGTTATACCTAAAATATAAAAATGATATATGTTACGACTTATTCACAATCATATCGTCGATATTAAACCCATCCTCTGAATCGTTATCATTGTCAAGCCCAAGCTCTGCAATCCACTCGGTTTTATCACTGGATTCAGGTAACTTACCCATAATCTTAGTAATTAACACATCGAAAGCATCCCCGTCACAATCAGTGACTTCTACTTTGTTTCCAAGCTCAAGAACTGATGTTATATCTTCTCTTGTGAGAACACCCTTATATTTACTTGCTTCAAGTGTCATTAAAGCTATTCTACCATAAGTAGACTTTTCAATAATATCAATGTAGCCATCTGTAAATTTATCAGGCTCAAAACCTGCTTTTAAAATTGCTTCATCTTCACTAAAGCCTGCTGATAATAATGTTAATGATGTATCTATATCCTTAATAATAATGTAAATATCTTTCATATACTACCTCCTATTCTATATTTTAACATATATTACACCTATAGTCAATAATTATTGAAATTTTTATACTATTATTTAACAATCACACATCAATTCATTTAACATTGTTCTGTAGCATAACATGTTTGGAGTGTATTTATGATTATTAAATATTGCTGTATCATCATTCCAAAAGTATTTCATCAGTGCAGCTGCTACACCTGCACTACGACTTTGCCCTGCTTCACATTGAACTATAATCAAGCCCAAATCTGTATCACCAATATGTCTGAGTAAGAACCTTTTTATTTTAGATGCATCAATACATTCTATACCACCTAATGAATCTGTATCATCAAACTGTACAAACTGTATGTCCTTAATTTTATTGTTGTAATCAGATTTTATATTTGCTTTATCATTATTTTTACTAGCAATTGATATAACTATAGATGTTTTGTTATGCTCTTGCATTGCATATTCTTCCATCTCTTTCTTGCTCTTAACAATTATGTCCATGAGTCATCCTCCACTATACTTATCTCTACTACATTATCTCGTGTAATGTGTATTATTTCAAATCGTTCTTTAAACTGTCTGATTGCATCATCAATACTATTTGCCATGATTATACAAAAAGCTGTTTTTGTCCTAGAAAGTGATTTATTTGTATTTTTCACTAATAATGGACCTGATAAATCTTCTTTTAGAAGCATATATGCTTTTATCCCATTGCTACTCTTTTCCTTCTTAAGGTTAATTTTTTGTTGTAACCTAGAATATATGTCCATATCCATTTCTGATATTGTACTATCTTTAATCATAGTACGACATGTACTTTCTGGGCATATCCTGTAGTTACTGTTGCCTATATTTACACTAACAAGCTTACACCCACATTTCGGACAAATTAAATATTCATTACACATGTCTTACCACCTCATGCCTACTTAATTTTTATAGTTGTATCACCTAAATATACAACTAAGCTAATGCATTGTATTCATAGATATTTTCATCTATATACACTGTATTAGCTTATATAGTTACATTATTGTAATTTTACCACATTGTATCATTATTTTATTATATTGCTGTTAACAAATGATGTATTTGTCATCCTTAAAATTACTTTCAAGTAATTCTATAAACCTCAGCTGTGCTGTACACTGTAATTGAAGTCCTTTTAGGTGTTCATATGTACTTGTGTCATCATTACCAAGTGCTAATGCAATTTCAGAAAGCAACTCTTCATTTTTCTTTGTAATCTCTACCTTTACGCTATTCAATTTTTCTACGTCATATTCCTTTACATTTGCCATAGCTTATCTCCCTTGTTTATTAGCTTAATTAGAGAATGTTCTTTCATCAAATTCTGATGCCATTCTCCAGTCTCCACGAGGACTGAATGAAACAGAACCAACCTTAACACCATCAGGACAACAATTACGCTTAAACTGCGCTCTTGTAAATCTAGTGTAGAATTTATTCAACCATTTCTGTATTTCTTCTTTAGAATAGTTGTATTTCTCACTCTGTTCAGATGCTTCAACAGCATACTCATACAGCTTAACTTTATCAAATCCGTAACGTAATGTATAAAATAAGAAGAAATCATTTAATACATAAGGTCCAACACTATTTTCTGTAAGCTGTGCAATTGTTCCATCAGTTGATGGAGGTAAAAGCTCAGGTGATACAGGTGTTGCTAAGATGTCTGCTATACAATTAACAAGGTCTCTGTTAACACCCTCTTCTGTCTGTGCAATCTCTGCCCCAACATTATCTACCATTTCACGTACAAGCGTTTTTGGTATACTGCAATTTACACTGTACATACTCATATGGTCTCCGTTGTATGTGCACCAACCAAGTGCCAATTCGCTTAAATCACCTGTACCTACTACAAAACCACCCACCATATTAGCATAATCCATAAGTAACTGTGTTCTTTCACGTGCTTGTGCATTTTCATATGCAACGCTTCTATCATTTTCTGAAAGTCCAAGGTCTTTAAGATGCTGTGTTACACTATCCCCAATATTGACCTCTTTACTTGTAATTCCAAGCTCTTTCATTAGTGCAACTGCATTATCCTTTGTTCTGCTTGTTGTTCCAAAACAAGGCATTGTTAAACCTACAATCCTATCTCTGTCATACCCAAGTTTATCAGCTGCTCCTGCACATACTAACAATGCTAGTGTACTATCTAAGCCTCCAGATACTCCAATGACTACATGCCTGCTTCCAGTGTTTTTCCATCTTCTTGCAAGTGCCTCTGTCTGAATATTAAAGATTTCTAAGCATCTTTCCTTAGTGTTTGTACTAGGAACAAAAGGTGTCATACTTATTTTTCTAAGTGTCTCAGCCCACTCAAAACGAAAAACATCGTTGGTTTCGCTTACTATCACTTCTCTACAGGTTGATTTACAGCTAAAACCAAATGTCTTATTATTTAACCTATCATGTCTAATCTTATCAAGGTCAAAGTCATTTGTAATAATTCCATGTGTATTATTATCAAATAACTGTGATTCAGAAATAATAGACCCGTTTTCTGCAATGATATTATGCCCACTAAACACAATGTCAGATGTGCTCTCGCTACTTCCTGCTGAACAATACACATATCCACAGATGCATCTTGCACTCTGCTGTGCTACAAGTGCTCTTCTGTAATTGCTTTTACCAATAGTCTCATTGCTTGCAGATAAGTTCACAATGATTTCTGCCCCACTTAAACACATGTTTACAGAAGGTGGATTAGGTGCCCATAAATCTTCACAAATTTCAACACCAAACTTAAATTTGTCTGTATTAAAAATCAATGAGTGACCAAAAGGAATATCCTTGCCACCTAAATTAATTGTTGCAGGTAACCCATCAAACCCAGAGTTAAACCATCTTTTTTCGTAAAATTCATTGTAATTTGGTAAGTAGCATTTAGGTACTATACCAAGTACCCCAGTACTTGATAATACAATTGCACAATTGTACAATGCATTATTGTACTCAATAGGTGCTCCTACTACAAGTATAGTTGAGCTGCTTAATTTTCTTGTGATTCCACTCATAAGCATGCTCATGTTTCTTGTAAAGTTATCCTTAAACTCTTTAAGAATACTTCTATTAAACAGTAAGTCTTGTGTTGTATACCCAACTAATGATAATTCAGGGGTTACAATAATGTCTGCTGTTACCTTCCCACATTCATATGCTATCTCTCTAATGTTTTCTCTAACATTTCCGATATGTACTTCTGGTGATACTGCTGTTACTCTTACTAAATTTTTCATGTTATCTCTCCTATTTTTCTGTGTCAAAATCTATACTCAAATGAAACTTAGCTCCAACTGGAAGTGTCTTACCAAGCAGTACATCCATTGCCACTGCTATTGCATTCCCTGCATCTTCACTAATCTTCTGACACAACTCTCCATCTTCACTTGTTACTTTCACACCTATAATGTTGTTATCAGCATTTACCATGTATGTCTCAAATGATATACTCTTTTTACCTGATGTCTCGCTGAGCATATTTGCTGATTTCATTGTGTCTACCTTGTAAAGAGTTTTTGACATATTGTTATCCTCCTACCTATCTTCCTATTACAATTATACCACACTTAATAATATTTTGTCAATAAGTAGTATACAACTTTTTTTAAAAAATTTTATAATTTTTATCTACAATGCCGAAAGCACTACTAATCGTTCCACCACGCATTACTATTGGTCTACCATTTTTATCTGATATATGAACTGCTCCATTGCTATAGGAGTCTATTCTTATTTCCTTAATGCTATGTAAAAATTCTGATGTATTTTCTACACAAAAATCTCCAATAGTGTATGCGTCAGCACAATCATATCTTGTGTCAAACACTATTTTGTATGTTTTTGTTGTTAATTCTCCCTTGTATTTACTATCTACTCTATCTAAACCATCCTCTGAGTTAAAATTAAACCCACAGTCTGCTATATATCTATAGTCTTTTAATTTCTTTAGCTGTTCATGATACTTAGTTTTATGCCAGCATTTAGCTTCTTCTTCACTGCACTGCATATTATCATATTTACGCTTGACTTTTATATATTCCTCTGGTGTTGTAAATACTAATTCTTGATATACATAGTCATATAGCCTGTTTTCAACTAAGTCATATATGTGAACTGATACTGATGCATTATTTGGTCCTATACATTCTCCGCTTAAATAAAGTATGACTCCTGTATGCATCTTGTCAACTTCTATTACACCTTTTTCTTTGTTATATCTTAAACAAGTAAAGTACACATTCTCACCAGGTTTAGCTACAATTGGAATGTTAAATGTTGTTTCTTTATCAGTTTTTGAATATGCACACTTAAGTATCCAGTATAATTCATTATTAGGTATTTCAATATTACCAATAAGTTTATTCCTTTTTGTGCATAGTTCTAGTATTTTTCCATCAGGAATATCTTTTATATTTCCCTTAAGTATTCTTCTATTCCCAACTGCAATTGCTACATCTAACATTGTCCTAGATGCTACATCCATGTCTATATTCTCTTTGTTTAAAAGCTTAATTAAACCCATAAATTGTCTCCAATATTTATATTATTTATTATAATACAAAACTGTTTATCACAATGATTATTATTTATTTATGTGTATAAAATAACACTGAACTAGTAATTGATATACTAGTTCAGTGTTATTACTCTTGTTTAGAATGTTTTTCTTACCTTTACTTCAATTTCTGTACCTGTATTCTCTATTACCAAGAAGTCTGGGTTCTTACCTTTATAAGATGCTGGAATATCTGTCTTGTATCCTCTTATAAATCTTGCTGTTTTATCCTTATATTCGTATAGCTTTACTTCAACAGCTATATATTCACCACTTATTGCACACTGGCTATAATTACTAAGGTTAACACCATTCATGCTATCCTCGCCATATACATTTACATAAGCTACTGATAACCCCTTATGGTTGTCACATAGCTTAATATAAAAGAAGTCAGCATATTTACTTAAGCCTGCTTTGAATCCATCCTTTGTTGGCAACACCATCTCAATCCCATTATTAGGACCCTTCTTATTGTAATATACTGCATCTACCGGTACATAGTCTCTCAATGGGTTAAATTGCTCTACTGCTAAACCTGATGTAAAAATTGTGTCTACATCAGCTATTCCATTTACATCTCTGTAAACTTGTTTGCCACATTTGTACTCAATGCTCAGCAAATACTCTTTGGTAGATGCTGATTTAATCTTTGCTAATACATTATTATTAGACATGCTACCATTTATTACTTTTGTTACTTTCAATCTTCCATCTGTATCTTTTACATCATTATTGCTCTTTATTGCTTTTGCAAAATGACTTAACATATCTTTTACCATGTATATTCCTCGTGCTTATTTCTAAAATTCATTGTTGTGCAGTCTCTGTCTTACCTCATCAAGAGTTGTCTCATGTAACATTTTGCCATCTCTGAAAATAGGCTGTAACAGATTATCCTCCTTAGGAAGAGTTTCAGTTGTATATCCATCATATGCAACGATTTCCCCATTTTCATCAGTTGTTACATAGATAAGTCCTCTCTGACTCTTCTTAAACTTACCAGTGTCTGTCTTAGGATTTTTAAAGAGCTGTCTTTCTTCTCCCTTGTTTTCATCTGCACACCAGGTTGCCTTAACAGCAATTCCGTAGCTATCTCTTGTGAAAGGGAAAAGTCTACCATCAGGTGACTCTGCACACTGAGTTGAAAAGCTACCAGCACCGAGTGCTACATTACAAGCTGCAAATCCTTTTTCTGCAAGTCTTCTGTACATCTCGTTTGCTCTTGTAGGAGTAATACTGTCACCATAAATGGCTCTTACATGCTTATCAAGCACCTTGTAACCCGCTTCATTTACAGTGCCGCCAAACATATTCCAAAGAAGTTCTACTGTACCCATTACGTCTACAGGCTTTTCATCTACTGTTACGTATTCATCTTTGCCATCTACCTTGACAAGCTTGTAGTATCTAAGCTCATCCTCTACATAGAAAGGCTCTCCTACATAAATAGGTGCTCTTGAGAGCTTTACCTGTGCGAGTGAATGATATTTCTTAGGATTATATCCGCAGATAATATCTACAGGGTCACCGCTATCACCTCTGAAGAATACTGTTCCATCACGATGCATAATGATGTCTTTCAGCTCACCTGCTCCACATCTCTTAAGATTCTCCCAGTAATCATATGTGTCCATTACTACTGATACTGCACCGCCAGGATAAATCTCTCTGAATAGTCTCTTAAGGAATGTCTCTTCATCACCATCTACTGCGTAGTTACTACACATTACACTGTGCTCTGTGGAAATCATTCCGCCTGCAATCTCACTTACCTTGTCTCCATAGTAATCATGAATGTATTTGATTGCTGGAATAGTCGCTGTTTTGTTAAAACTTGTAAGGAATGCACTGCTTGCCTTAATGGCTGCATCACTTCCCTCTCCGCCTCTGAACCCAAACTCACTGATTGCACTTTTTCTTGCATTGTCATCACAACCCGTAACACCATACCACTTATTGACAATCTGTCTGTAGTAGTATGCCTGGTTAGCAATAGTCATTGGATACCAAACCTCACTACTTGTTACACTCTCCAAAAACTCTGTAATCCATGCAAAGTCAGGATGTGTATTGATGATGTACATGAAAGGTACCTGGCACTGACCCTCAGGTAATTCAAAAGCACTTCGGATTGGTACTCTTGTTCCCTCAGCTAAACAACCTACTTCAATAGGCAGGTACCCAAGTTTGTGCAGTGCCTCAAATTTTCCAGTGTTTACATACTTAACCGGAAATGTTTCACCGATAATTGCATTGTATTCAGCCATAGCCTCTTCCAAAGGCACATTGAAGAATGTGTCATTAAACCTCTCAATGAGGAAGTCTTTTACATAAGACTGGATGCCAAAGACTGTTAACTTGTCTCCGTACATTTCCTTAGGGATTCTGCTCATTCTTGCAGTTGCATAACTAATCAACTTAGTGATGCCCTCTGGATACTGCTCTGCATGTGCCTGCTTATAAAAGTCACTCATCAAAATCATATTTGTTCTTCTCATTTTATTTACCGCCTTTCTTATTCTACTGTAAGCTTCTTCTTTGTATTGAATACCATCTTTCTAATTCCTAATGACTTAAGGTCATAATTTCTTCGGTATTCATCACTGCCACCATAGGTAAATCCTTTCCACCAGTCAGGAAACTTTTCTTCAGCTTCTTTTACAGAGCTGTATCTTTCTGCATGACCAAGCACACTACTGAAACAAGGGAAACCAGAAGACATACCACCTGCATATCTATCATAACTTGCGTATTCCCAATAAGGCTCGCAGTCATTACCAGTGTAATCCTTTACTCTCAAAACGCTAATTACATAAGTATCTTTTTCCATCTTATTGCCCTCCCCTTAATATTTCAGTATGTAATACACTACATAAAACCAGCTTAAACAACCATGAAGGATTGCCCAACCAATACTATGCCACTTGACATATGAAATTACCATTGCCAATGCACATCCAAAACTTACTCCACTGCTTGTTGCCTCTTTAACTGTTACATTACACTTCATTAAAGCACCTCACTTATACACAAAATGTATTTAACTATATGTTATATATAAGGGAAAAGTGATTTCCTTTTCCCTTAACTCTAAATACATTATACACCCTTCGTTAAATTTTGTCAACACTTAATAACAAAATATTTTTAAGTTGATTATTTATCTTATTTTAACACAGTAGCATCTATTTTTATTAAGTCTTAACCTCACTATGTCCTTGATCACTCCATCTTCTAATGTTTCATACATTTTTAATAATTGTCTTTTACCTATTCTTCTGTCACATACTCTTAGGATATCAGTTATATTACATCTGTCATTATTAAACTTCTCAAGTAATTTGCTTCTTGGTGTCTGTAAATACTCTTCTATACTGTCTGATATATTTGAAATATCAGTATCCCATGGATATGAATTTACTCCATATTTATAGGTTGTATCAAATTGTTTTGGATAATCAAATACTATATTATTGCCTATTGTTATCCAATATCTAGGCAATTTACTTCCGTGATACCCGTTGTTACTATTCATCTCATATAGTATACAATGTATTTGAAAATTCAGAGCAGGGTCTACTATATTATATACCCTGCTCTGTAACTTACTCCATCTTTTACTCATTTTCCGTCACCATAATACACCTTAACTTTAAGCTACAATAACAATGTTAGGATGAGAATTATCAAGCTTCATTGTATCAGCTGTATAAATCTTATCAATTGTGTATTGTCCTGCCCAAGGCAACTGCTCTACTGACTTTGTATATGGTTTATATACGTTATCCCCCACTTTAATCTCATCAGTATCTGCATGCACAAAAGGTTCTCTTTCAAGAATTTTACCTGCAAAGATACCATTTTCACAATGACTAATGTAAAATGCTACTTCTTTTGCCCCAGCCTTTTTCATGAGTGATGCTGCATTGTATGCTGTCCCACCAAGACAACAGATGTCATCAATAATAAGCACTCTCTTGTTCTTAAGTTCGGGTGCATCAACCAATTCATACTCCATGATTCTTCCCTGATTTGCAAGGTCTCTCTTCTTTGAACCATAGAAGCAAGGAATACCAATATCTGCAAGTACTTCTGTATACTTTGTCTTTGCTCCTTTATCAGGGTAACAAATATAATCAGGCTTGAAATCCTTAACTACACCATTGATGTACTTTGTTAAATTAAGTACCTCTACATTTACTCCTGCAGACTCCAGCTGTTCAACACAAACCTTGCTATGAGGGTCAAGAATTTGTACTTTGCTAAACTCAAACTTTGCAATGATTTGTGCAAAGTATCTCATGCTAAACATCTGCTGATTAATCTCTCTGTCCATACGCTCATAAGGGCAATACTTCATGACTAATACACAAGGTACTCCAGGTGCTACTTCATCAAGATACTGTTTAGCAAACATAAGTGCTGTAATGTCTTTATTATCCTTAAAGAACATTTCAATCTCATTGTAACATTCATCCTCTCTGCCTGCTACTACCTTTTTCACAATGAGTTCTGGCTTTTCAAAGATGACTTCTCCATTATGAAACTCTTTATCATTAAATTTCATTCCGTTTACTAATAACATATCAGTGTCCTCCTATAATCTCAAATTTGATTTTATCATATCCATTGCATTATCTTTAATTTCCTGTCTTACCTCTTCTAACTGTTCCCATGTCATCTTCTGTACATGGCAGTCCACAAAATTACAGTACATGTATTCTGTTACTGTATTGATGATATTCTCAATATCATCATCTGATACTCTTGGTTTAAGTGCATCTTCTCTTACAACTTTTGGTGTTCCCTTTTTAACCCAATTATGCACCTCTACTACTTTCTTGTAGCTATCCTGTTCTACCTCATAAGGCTGTTCAAAGAACTGGTCGTCCTGATTCTCTGTTAAACCTTGCTCCCACTCAATTTCAAAGTGTCTTCCACAAAGTTCAATAACAGACCTAACTGTTCTTGACCATCTTCTGTTTTCGCCCTCAATTCTTGCTACATTGTGATACTCATAAACCAGTGCTTTCAGTTCATCTTCTGTCAGTGCATCTCCGTTATCAATTTTCTGCACCATGATTTCATCAAAGTGCTCTGCATAGTACTCTTTCTGCTCTTTTTCTTTTCTTTTAGTCTCTTCTTCTAATGCCTTTGCTTTCTCAGCCTCTTCGTGCTGCTTAATACTTGTTTCCTTGAGTGTAGGAAGCTGTTCAATCTGCCAAATACACAAATCTGTCCAGTTAAGTCCTGCATTTGAAAGCATTCTAATCTTATGATTGACTGGAATACAGTCATTCCAAAATTTCTGCATATCAGCTTCTGTGTAACCTAACTTCTTCAGTAAAGCTGTTCTTTCAGCTTTTGTTGAGTTCTTTCTTTTTCCCATGATACTCTCCTTTTACTTACAGTTCAATCTCTTTGCCTACTCTGTCTGCAAATTTTTTAAGTTGTAATCTGGCTCCAATCTTTGTGTAGCATGATTCAGTTACTTTCTTCCAACCAGTCCACTCACCAAACCAGGTTTCCCATGTTGCGTATACTTCTCCAACATAAAATGTACCTGTATATCTTACCCTAGCTCTCATACTGTACCCCTGCTTTCTACATACTTCTTAATATCATCTTCATCTACTCCGCCATGCCTTTCAATGAGTGATTCTATAATGTCTGTAGGTACATATGAATACATATTTTCGTCATCCATATATAATGCAAAGTCGCCACTGTCTTTAACAGCTGTTCTAACTTCAAAGGACTCATACTCATGTAAATCTAAGCCATTTACATCAGGTGTACTGTGATACCCGTATCCACACTGTACTGATAAAAATGTTCCATCTGTACAAATAATAGGTGCAAGCAAATTATGTGCTATTCCACAGGCCCTTCCATATTTTTCCAGTGTATCTACAAAACTCATATTCAATATCATCCTTATTTATTATATAATATATTATAACATACTTATATACATTTTGTCAATAAGTTTGCTTTATAAATTTAAAAAATTTTATTCTAAGTATGTATTTATTGTATTGTAAATGAGTTTGTATGTATCACTTGTGTAATGTATACCATCTACTGTGCTAAACCCTTCAGTACACAAAGTATAATTAGTATCTATATATTGTATACCCTCTATATTTTTAATTTTATTATTAAATTCATCTATGTTTTCATTAGTAATAGATGAGTGGTATTCTATTGGATTCACTGAAACAAGTACTAAATCAACCGTTGACTTTAATTCATTATATTTGTCTATGTATTTATTTACATTGTATAAATCATTTACACCAAGACATACTATATATTTCCAATTTGTTATATCTGAGTTCTCATTGACTATATCTTCTGCTTCTTGTAATGCAGTATTTACTAGAAAGTCATATCCCTCACCTATCATTGCTATAACAAATCTATTCTCTGTATCTGATATTCCACAAGCATCATTCATTCCAACAAATCTACTGTCACCAATAAATATGTATCCTGTTTTACAATTATCTTCATTGTTATCAATGAAGTTTGATAATGATGGTTCCTCAACAAACTCTGTACTTTCTATAACTTTACTCTTGTAACTGTTTCCAATTTCTTCGTTGTTAATTACACTAGCTTTAGCTTTAAATGCTATGAGAAATATAGCTACTGTAAATACCATTAAACTTACAATGTTTATCTTCTTCAATTCTTACACCTTAATAATAAATTAGGGCTGTATCAGATACAGCCCTAAGCCTTTCTCTTTATTCAATAGTCATCTGCATAGATGCCATTACATCGAGTGCTTTCTGGTGAAGCTCCTTATCAAAACTATCCACCAAATCCTTCTTAATGATAATTTCTGCTTCAGGACAAGCTGCCTTTGCAATTACTGCGTTACTGATTACACACATGTTTGTTACCACACCAACAAGTGTAATGCTCTCTACACCCTCCAGTTTGTTAAGTCTACTAAGCCTGTTAGCTAATTCATAGCTACCAAATGTAGGCTTGTCAATTCTAGTGCATTTCATAGGATACATTACTTCTGCTTCAGCAACCTCACCGTAGAGTTCCCAACCCCAAGTGCCTTTAATACAGTGTTCCACAGGTAATTTCTTACCTTCCTGAGTTTCAAGATAATTAGTTCCATGTGTATCAAAAGTACAAAAGATTTCTCCATCTTCATCCTTAGCGTACTTGATCATTAACTCACTGATACCATGGTCAAGTTTTTTTGCATCTTCAAATCCAAGAGAACCATTTACGAAGTCATTCTGATAATCTACTACGATTAATACTTTTTTCATTATTATTCCTCCTTATTATTAAGCTTATCTACAAATTCTCTAAGCTCTACTACTTTACTACGAGGTACTTTTACTGTCACTGATTCCTTGAAATCAAGTGTCTTAATTAATGCTTCCATACCAGCCTTGAGTGTTTTCTCAAATTCTACTCGTTCTGAATAGCTATATCCAAGCATTCCACCTAATACACTGATGACTTCATCTTTGTACCCTGAGTTTTCCTCATAAAATTCGATTAGGTCATCCTCTGTCCATGTGTCAACTGTAATATCAGCGTCTACTTCACTAAACTTTCCGTCTAACTCAGATATTGTTATCTCAATACCATCAAATCTCTCATGTACTTCTTTGATTAGCTCCTCATCTGTAGTTATCTCCTTATCAGAACAGAAGTATTTCAAAAAATCACCCACTGTCAACATGAATCTCTCGTTGTACTCTGCTTCTGAATAATGTGCTTCTGCATACACATCAATACTGATTGCTTTTACTTCCATGTTCTACCTCCTTTATACTGGTATATTTGCTTTCTTATAAAATTCATTGATATTTCCACCACAGTTATCTACATCATAGAAGCTGACTGTCTTTACACTGTTTACATCAATCATAAGCTGTACATCCTCTACTGATGGTGTATTTTCAAACTGTTTCATAAACTCCTGAATGCCATCACTGTAGCCTCCTTGCTCGTCACTCTCAAGTGCTTCGAGATAATCAATTACACTATGCAGGAATTGTTTTGTATATCTCTTACCAACACTTACAAGCTTGCATCTTCTCTGGTATTCCAGTGTTCCAGCCTCATCCCCTAGTGTTGCTTTAAGAAAGTCTTCTGATACAAGCTGTGAACAGTATGACATATCTGATGATGACTCACTTTCAATTTCAAGTAGTTTTTTATTTTCGTCATTGTAAAAATCACATCTTGTAAAGTAAGAATCTCTTAACAAAAATTCTCTTTCTTCTTCTGTAAGATTACTTACCTTTTCAAATGTTTCATTATACTTTTTCTGCAGTTCATCTACTCCTTCATAAATGCCACTGCCAATTCTCTTAGCTTTAAACAACAATGCTCTGCCTATTTCCACTGATAAGTACCACAGCACATCAAAGGGATTTGACTCTCCTGCAAATTGTGGTAAGTATACTGTATTATTGCTCATGTTATTCCTCCTTGTTTTAAGCTGCTTTATTCTCAAACAGTGCATAATCTTCAGTGTTATGCTTAAGTAACTCAAATATATCATGCACATAGTAATCTCTGGATGCATAAACTCCTAAGTTACTCTCATCAGCAGGTGTCAACTTAATCTTGTAATTATCTGATAGCTTGAACATATCTGTCTCGCTGAACTTGTATTCCACGCTATCCCAAGTTGATTTATCCTCACTGAGTTGCTCTGACTCAAAACCAAAGAATGCTCCACCCACTCTGAATCCTGTCATAGGTTTCTTTCTCTGCATAACATGCAAACTGTTGATTCCATACTTCATCAAAGTGTATATCATTTCATCTGAACTGATATATTCTTCACCTTCCATAAGTTTAATCAGTTCTGCAGGTGTATATGCCAAAAAGTCATCCATGTACACTCTTTCATTATTGTATGTAAAGTACTTTTTACCTGACTCATCCTTAAGTACTTCACAATACCCAGGGTCATTTTCATCCTTACTGTCCCAACTCACTGTTCCAAAATGACTTTCATCAACTGGAACAAAGTGATTATGAAATACTCTAATGACTTCCCCATTTTTAGTTTTAAATTTATAATTCATAGTGTTTCCTCCCTATGCTTTATAATATCACATCTCTTTACAAATAAAATTATAACACACTTAATAACATTTTGTCAATAAGTGTGTTATAAAAAATTTAAAAAATTTATTGAATTACTTTATATAGAGTGAGTGTTGCTCTTTTGTGAGCTTAACACATGTACAATATGTTAGTATGCATTTATCTCCATGTTCATTCACTACTATAGTTGCATCATAGCATCCATTAGTAACATAAAAACTGTAACCGACAGTCAATCCAAACAGGTCTGTTAGTACTCCACCATACTTTGGATGTGTATTCCCGTAATAATCATTGTACTGCTCACACCACTCTCCATCTTTTGCTGGCTTTATTCTGTCTGCTGCTTTGCACTTCACATTTATTCCGTAGCATTTTGAGCCATGACCCGATGTCAAATCCCAGTTATCTTTTAGTCCTGATATTTTTCTATTGAGTTGCTCAATCTGTTCTCTAAGTGTCTTTATCTGCTCTGTATTTCTATTATATGCATCTTCAAATATACCTGATGAAAACCCCAGCTCCAATAGTTTCTTAACAAAGTATTCCCTATCAATGTTTGAATAAACTATGCTTTTAGGACGTCTCTTTGATATATCTCTTATGAAATACCAGACCCCAGCAGTTGTTATTCTTTCATTTACTAATGTTAATCTTACTTTACCGTTGCTGATATCTCTTTTATATAATGATAAATGACTATCTTCATCACTGTCATCAATAATCATATAGTGCACACCATCATAATCAAAGTAGATTTTCCAACTGGTTAACTTTGTAATTTTCAATTTAGTAAGGTCTTTAATCTCAATTTTTTCCATGTTTATTCCCTTTTACATATGATTTTTAAATGTCTAGTATTAACTTCAACTTGTCAAGTGTAATTTCAAATGTATTACCTGCATCAATGAGGTTGTCATCAATATATGCCTCTATGACAACATCATTCTTGTTAGGTAACTTTCCGCCATTCTCCAGTGCATTTCTAAACTCGTCTACACTGTTCCACTTGAATGTATGATTGTAGTCATCACCTTTTACAATGATTATAATAATTTTATTCATTGCTAAGCTTCTCACTTTCATTGTTGTTTGCTTTTCTATAGAGTTCAGCTGGTCTAAACGCTTTTCCATCACTCATAATACCAGTGCCTGTGATTTTATTTGCAATAATGCGTCTAAACCCAGGAATCTGTCTTTCATTTATAGCCACAAATGTATTTTCCAACTCTCTAATTGTAAATCTTTCTCCTACAAAGTTAAATCCTACATCTGTATAAAGTAGCTTTCCTTTTAGCCTTGTTATTGTATCGTTTATGATAGATACATGGTCATACTTTAATGTATCTATCATTTCATCTCCACTCGCCCCTATAAATTTTCTGTCTTTTGTAACCCAAAACCACTGTGACTCGTAGCCATCACCAATGATACCAATAGTTGAACTACTGTCTTGACTTGAACACATTCCAATGTATACAATAGATATGATATGCCCTCTTTCATCTCTATTCAAATCATTATCCACTGTATATAACTGCTCAAATGTGATATCATTAATCTTAGACTTATCATTGATAATTCTAGAAATTGCTGCTTCAGATGTTTCACCTAGTCTCATAATTGTACCAGGCAGATGCCACTCTTCCTCAGTTGCTTTTTTCACAAGTAGTACCTGCATATTCTTATATGGTACCTGTCTATTAGTAACCTCTCCATAGTCACATGTTCTTAATATTACAGTATCTACTGCTACACTTGGTTTTGCAAATCCTTTAAATGCTTCTTTTATTACCATCTGTTTAATCCTCCAAACTAGTTGTTTTTATTCTGTATACTAGTTGTTTTTATTCTGTATACTATCTGATTTATCTATTATTCTTGTTGCTTCATCTAAGCTACAGTTGAGTGTTTCACTTATTGCCTCTGCAATGTCCACCTCTTCATCTGTTCCTGCAAGGTCTGCATACTTACTTAAAGTGTTTATATATTCATCTACATTGATTTCATATCCACTCTCAATAGTAGCATACACTATTTCAGGTGCTATATAGTTCTGTTCACAGAGCTCATCTATATGCTTCTTACTGTTATCTCTTGCAAATGCTATTGTTGTTCCAAATAGAACAGTTGCCAACACTGATAATGTAATGATAATAAGTGATACTCTCTTTGCTTTCATTTTCTTTTTCCTTTGTTATATATTTTTCTATCATTTATATTATACATTACATACTCACATTTTGTCAATAACTTTTTATTGAAATTTATCAAATAAAAAATAGATATACTAATGTATACCTATTTTTTATAGTTACTTAACCATTGATATAGTATGTTTACTAACAATTCAGATTGTATCTTTGTATTTCCATCAAACCACCTATATCTGCCGTTTATCTCTAATTGAATTGCTGATATATCAAATGTGTCATGTACCCACTTGGATAATATGTATTGTTTATCTGCCTTAAAGTACTTATTTACAGATGCATTCCCACCTATAAACTTGTTCTTTATCATATTTACAAGACTATCTATTAACCAATATTCTGTTTCAATTATATTTAACCCATTGTCAGTGCATATATCTATTATGCTATCTTTATTACCTGATAGTCCATGTATATCAATGAATAGTGATATGTCACTATACTCTAAAAAGTCTCTTACTGTTCTTTTGTAATTACAGTTAGTATCTTCATAATTTGCATCATCATTATATTTATTTATGTCAAGTTCTTGCTTTGTTATTACACTGCAGCATAGCTTATGTGCTAAGTATTCAGCTATTGCTCCAGTGTAAAATTCGTGTGACTTTATAACTCCGTTACGTTTTTGCTTTATTGAATGAGGTGCAGATATCAATATAGGTGTATTTCCATACTTAATTACATTGCATTGTGTATTATTTCCATAGTAATTATTTATACTATATTTACTTTCTAATTTTACTATTTGCTTACCACAACTCATTACCTATGCTCCTTTGTTTATTTAGATGCAAAGAATCTGTGACCTCCATATTGTATTATGAATGGTTGTGTTTCGTGCCAAGAACTGCTACACCATTTATATGCATAGAAATAATACAGCTTATGCCTTACCGCATACCCACCATCATCAAATATAAATGATACTGCGTTTTTTACATCTTGATTAGGCTCTTTTGATATGCTTCCACTATATTTACATCCTTCTCTTACAGATGCTACAGATGAATAACCCTTGTATACCATTGTATCTCTGATACATTGTGCTACAAGTGCGGCGCCCTCATACCCTTCTGCTCCAGCTTCTCCCATTACAAGTCTTTCTAATAGGTCTCTATCCTCAGCTGTTAAAGATACTGATACTCCCTTATAGTTTGTATCTGGGTTTTCTATGTCTAATAATGCAGAACCTTGCAAACTCTTTTGATACTCTGCTTGTGTACAAAGTAAATCTTTTGATATCCATTCGTCAAATGCACCATTATCCAATAGTATAAAACCATCTCTTTCAACGCTTGTTACTGAAATCTTTGTGTTTCTCTGATATTCATTCACTACTTCGCTTGATATATTAGGTTCACTATATGATTTCAAATCTTCTTTAGTGACTAACTCTTGTGCATCATTAGTATCAATATCTGTATTAATACTAGTCGTAAGGTCTACAACAGTATAATCACTAAGTTTAGCTTCACCTAAATTACTTAAACCACCGTAAGTTTCTTCAAGCTCATCTCTACTTTTATCAGATAGTATAACTATATCATATCCTGCTAGTTCATCCCCTAATATAAGTGATGTACTTTCTTCTTCAGAGTATTCCATTCCAAGCACATTTGCTATACCAGCAGATACTAAGCTATCTGTATTTAATTGCTCAGTATTACTTTGATTGCTAAGCTGCATTCCACTAACTTCTATAGTGCTTGATACAGTATCAACATAACTTGTATCTGATGTACCATATACAAATATGTTGGTAGGTATAACTATACCAGCTATAGTAGCTAAACTTGCAAGCTTTATTGCTTTAACTCTAATAATACCACCTCCATGTTATATGACATTTTATAACTATACCAAGTTATAAAATTAAGCTTAGTTTTTCATAAAAACTAAAAACTATTTAATAATCTTATTATGTCATATGACATGTTAATAATTTTTACACTTGTATATAAGAGTTATTACAAAATTATTACAAAATTATCTACAGCCTAAAATCTGTACTTTACATAATTTATATGTTGTAAAGATGTCGGTCTTATAATTGTATAAAAATCATAATGTAAGTCTATTAAAAATAATTCTAAATTTTATAAGCTTATAATTGTATGCAAAATGCTTTATTTATTAGTAATGTCTATTTGATTAGGTTAATATATACATATTTACATGCTATAATTATAAAATATATGATTATATCTGCACCTAATTTTATTGAAAAATACTGATTGTATAACCTTTAATATCCTTATGTAATAGTTATTATTGTCCAAAAAACCACACAGTAAATTATATGTATAGACAATAAAAAATGACACATATCAATTAAGATATGTGTCATTCCTATAGTTTATGCTATATATCTTATCTGTACTCTGCATCTAAACCATAATTCTTGCAGAGTGCTAACAGACCTCCAGAGAATCCCTGTCCAACTGCGTTGAACTTCCAGTCTCCATTGTGTCTGTAAACTTCTCCAACAACTATTGCTGTCTCTACCGAAAATTCTTCGCCAAGGTCAAAGTGAACCTGCTCCTGATCAGTTTCTGTGTTTACCAATCTACAATATGCATTTGATACCATACCGAAGTTCTGATGACGCTTATCTGCAGAATCAATTGTTACAGTAATTGCAATCTTGTCAATATTGTCAGGAATAAGGTCAAGGTCAATGTAAATCTGCTCATCATCTCCTTCACCTTCGCCTGTTCTGTTATCACCCTGGTGTACAACACACTTATTAGGCCCAATCAAGTTGTTATAAAAGATGAAACCATCTGCTGTTGTTTTACCCATAGCATTTACGAGGAAACAGCTTGCATCAAGGTCAAAGTCATCTCCGCCACTATATTTATTACAATCCCATCCAAGACCAAACATAATCTTTTTAAGTCCTGGTGCTTCCTTAGAAAGGTTAATCTTTGCTCCCTTAGACAGATTAATTACTCCACCTGCTGGTGCCTGTGCTGCTCCATTATTATTTGCTCCTAAAATCATTCTTATGTCCTCCTAATGTTATATAATGCTATTGCAAGAGCATTTGCATTTCTAAAATGCTCTTGCAAGCTTGTTATTTCGTATTTCAACACCTACTACAGTAAACTTTCTACTGGGCATCCAATGTACTTTTCATCAGACTAGATGTTTACACCGAAGTTTCTGCAGAGTGCTGCTAAACCGCCAGAGAATCCTGAACCTACTGCATTGAACTTCCACTCGCCGTTATGACGATACAGCTCAGCTACAACAATAGCATTCTCAACTGAGAAGTCCTCTCCAAGTTCATACTTGATAAGCTCTGTACCAGTTACCTCATCAACAATATGAATATATGCATTCTCCACCATACCGAAGTTCTGATTACGAACGTCTGCCTGGTCAATAGTTACAGTAAAGCTTATCTTTTCTACATCAGCAGGTACTGCTGTAAGGTCTACCTTAATCTGCTCGTCATCACCGTCTCCCTCACCTGTTCTATTATCTCCAGTGTGAAGTACTCCAGGACCCTCTTTCTGATTGTAGAAAATAAAGTCTGCATCACTTCTTACCTTACTGCTTGCACCAGTCATAAATGCTGCTGCATCAAGGTCAAAATCTGCTCCACCATCATACTTCTGTACATCCCAACCAAGACCTACTACAATCTTAGTTAAGCCACCACTGATACCTGCATCTGATGCAACCTTTGCAAGACTAATCTTGCCACCCTTACTCAAATTAACTGCCATTGTTTTCTTTCCTCCATTATTATTTAATGTTGTATTATCATCTAAGGTGTACTCACCATACACATTTAAAGCATCAGTAATGGAACCAAACTTGTCTCCCTTACCTACTGCATTAAACTCCCACTGACCATTGACTTTTGTAAGTACTCCAAAGAGCAGTGATATACAATTTCCAAATTCGTTTTTAAATTTGTTATCACTATACTTACATATTTCAATGTTAGTTTTTGCGTCATACAATCTAATGAAAGCGTTGTCTATATCTTTAAAAGACTGATTTCTATTTCTTGCTCTGAATATAGTTACACCGATAAGTACATGCTTATAATTATCAGGTAACTTCTCCAAATTGATAGTGATTGTTTCATCGTCACCATCTCCCTCACCTGTGAGGTTATCTCCACAATGATGAATTTGCATTGATGAATCAAATGTGTTACTGAAATACACAAGGTTCTTTCTTTTTAACCCCTTGTCTGTGACTGCAAGCGCCCATGCATCTAAATCATAGTCTGCACCGCCATGTGTATTGCAATCCCAACCAAGTCCTACGTTTACATTAGTAAGCTTAACACCTAAATTACTTGCTTCTTTAGACAAGTTAATCTTACTACCTTTAGCTAATGATACTGACATGTTATGTACTCCTAATGTTATTTATATCTGTAATGAGCTGCTGCATCTGAAATGCTCTTGTCAAGAGTACCCTTACCAATAGCCTTGAACTGCCATTCTCCCTTGTCTTTAAACAACTTTCCTGCAATAAATGTAATGGCATCCTTGTTTTCTGCCATTTCTGACTGATTGAATCTACAGATTTCAAAGCCATCTCTTTCATCTACTACACGAACAAAAGTATTCTTAAGACCTCCAAAGGACTGATTCTTTTCTTTTCCTCTGTAGATTGTAACACCAACTACGATTGAATCATACTTAGCAGGAAGGTCCTCGAGATTAATTGTAATCTGCTCGTCATCACCGTCTCCCTCACCTGTGAGGTTATCTCCGTGATGGTGTACCACATTTTCTCCATGTGCATAAAAGTCTTTATTTCCATAGTAGATAATATCATCACTGTCTACTAACTTACCATTTCTAAGCAGTGCTAACCAAGCATCACAGTCAATGGTTTCTCCCATACTGCTACGAACAACAACTTGTCGTGTAACAGTTCTCTCCTGTGCTCCAAACAATCTTCCAAAAAAGCCAGGCTTAATTGTTTCTGTTACCTCTCTTGTAATTTCATCAGATGCAGGATCCCATCCTAAACCAACCATGATTTTAGAAAGTCCTTCTGCTGACTTAGACAGATTAATCTTGTCACCCTTAGAAAGATTCACTGTATGCTTACTTAAATCAACTGTACCCATAATTTGTTATTAACCTCCATATCTTTCATAAATTTTATATTTATAATATATAAATGCTGGTATCTTTGCTTATTTTATTACTCAAAGTCATTTCTAATAATAAAAGATAGCTGTAAAAATATCAGCTATCTTTTATTATTTATTGTACTAAGATTAAAGTCCTAGCATACCGCCTAATCCACCGAGGCCACCGCCTCCACCATTGTTGCCTGAACCACCACCGAGCATGTTTCCTAAGCTTCCTAATGTGTTACCAAGGTCTCCCATTGACTGACCCATAGATACTCTCTGCTGCTGTGTAGGCTTGCTACCTGTTCTCTTACCATCCATACTGATATCAAGTCCGGATGTCCTCTCTTTAGGCTGTATAATTACAGTTGCTGAACGTCCAGATGCCCATTCAAACATGTAGCTTTCACCCGATGATTGCCCTATTAAGTTTTTCCATGACAAATCTAGTTTAAAGCCAGGATCATTCCCTATCCAACAAACGACACTGTCTGGATCAACCTCCAGCGTAGATCCATTTTGCATGTTACTTAGTACTATAGGATTGCCATCTACCAATACTGCAACGTATGCATTTGGACCCATACCTGTTAATGTACTAGTTGCCAGGCCTTTCTGACTTATAACGCCTTGAGCCAGGAACCTTATGCCATACTTGCAATCTTGTGTAAATGCTAATATATTTTCAGATTCTACTGAAATTGTCTCGCCCTGGTTTAAGTGATAAACCACTACGTGTTGCTCATCATTAGCATAATATGTAATGCTATCTCCACGCATCATTACTTTCATAAGTGGCAAGTTCTCACCTGTAAATCTTCTACCTAGCTGTCCAAGTGCCGCCTGTAAAGGATTTCCTTGAGGTCCTAAGAGTACCTTTTCAAAGGCATAATTCTTTTGTCCATAGCATTCGCCTGCTATAAATGCTCCTGCTTTGGTAAATAATACATCTCCTCCACCCTGGCATGTTACTTTGAGTGTTAACTCATTGACTGTTTCTAACTTTAACATCGGTTATTCTCCTTTAATTAAATTTATATTAAATAGCCTTTATTGCTATATAATATACTTATAGTATATTTATTATATTATCCAACTCTTCTATAATTTTTTCTTCAGAATTTGTATAATCTATTCTAAATAACTTTATGTTTAATGATTTCGCATAGTTGTCTTTTATTTCATCACAAAGTTTTCTATATCCAAAGTCTGAATAAATGGAATGTCCAAAATGTCCATTATCTTCTTTGTGCTGCTTACCATCAAATTCTATAAGTATTATTTCATCATTTACATTTATTGCAAAGTCATATCTTAGCTTATATCCTCTTGGTGACTTAAGATCATCATAAGTATATTCCTTTTGGTACTCGATTTTATTATTTTGTAGGTAACGTTCTATTACCTTTTCTCCAAAAGATACACTGTTTTGTCCGCATGACATAACTCTCTTTAGTTTAAAATTTGTCATGTTTACTTCTACTTCCCTACCACAACCGCAATGACATTTACAAAGTACAGTAGTTCCACTATCTCCACTTGAAATATCTATACATTCTAGCAAGCCGCTTTTTGTTCCAATTAAGTTGCCATATCTTTCTCTTAAAATGTTCCTAAGTTCATCCCCATGATATTTATTATATGGCTGTGACTTTTCATCGCATAGACACTTTTCTATATGAAAGTCATCACCCCTTAGGTATGCATCTGCTCTTATTACTCTATGTCTCTTGCATGTATTACACTGTACCTCCAGTCCAATATGCTCCTCACATTTAGTTATTGCTATTATTTTAAAATTTAACCTAGTATCTTCTTTTCCTATTAAGTCTATGTACCTTTTTGAATAGTCCACTTTACTTTTTGTACAGTCACACTTATTATACCTAGGTGTATAGAACTTATATCTTTCTATTATTCTCTCTTTTCCACAGATATTACACTTCACTCCAAATGCTGGTCTGTTCGATTTTCTTGTTTCTCTAATTATAGTATCTGTGTTATATATGTCACCTATCCTCAAATTTTCTTTTGGGTTTGAGCATCCGCATTTTTTGTAATTTCCGTAATTAAAATGTGCCCACTCAACATATCTTTCTTCATTACACAATGTACATCTTATTTTAACAAAGGTTCTGCCTATTGAATTTTTATATGTATCTTTCAATATTAAGCTATTGTTAACAATCTTTCCGAAAGCTTCATCTATATTATTAAAATATCCCATATTACTCCTATTTATCTACTTCTAAACATGATAACTGAACATATTTAATGTTATGTACCATTTCTGTTCTGATTATCATTTGTTTGTTACCTGACTTCCATGTTAGCATTTGTATAGCTGTTGTATAACTTGTCTGTGTACACATGCCATAGTAGGCTTTCAAATCATCTGTGTATACTCCCCATGTTATACCGCCTGGAAGTATTAATTCATGGTTATGCTCATCTTTTGCATTAGTAGCTGTCATATCGCTAGCTGCTGTTTCATCATTGTAAGCTTCAGATGAGTCTGTATCTGCAACATCAATAAACTTGTCTGCATCTACTGTAATTGCTACAACTTGACACTCATTGAATTTCTTAACTTCTGATGCATTATCGTTATAAACTGTTAACTGAACCACTGTACCATTATCGTTTTGATAGGATAATGTTTTTGTTTGTCCACGATATACATCCAAATCTCTTGTGTTATCCTCAGTTACATTTACTGACAAGTCATTTAATTTAAAACCAGCATTTTCAAATGCAGCTACTGTTGATGGAAGTGAAAACTTGTTTCCATCTATTATTATCTCTAAGTCTTTCCAGTTATTAGATATGTCTGCTCCTAGTACATAACCACCACGAGATTGAAATACATTGTTATCATTACTATTTGCTTGGTAGTTTGATGTATCTGCTACTGTTCCATTATTATTACTATAGTTTTCATAGTACCCAGTAGTAGGCGTATCAAATAATGTTCCTGATGCTGCATATAAATAATATGTATCAAGCATACGTTTCATTACCTCATCAAATGTGTCATTATCTGAATCTGCCGCTACCTTTACCTTTATCCAAAAAGCTGATGTATTAGTCTTATTGAGTGTATAATATATGTAAATGTTACAATCATCTTCCTGATGGTCAGCCTTAATCTTTACCCAATCGTAACTTCCATATGATATAGGTGTTTTATCATTTGTAACAGTGTCTACTCCTGCAACCTCTTTTGCTATGTATCCAGGTATGTCTGCTGTTGTGTCCATATCTGTTATGTAGCTCATAAACAATCTTGTTTTATTGTCATTATAATCAATCTGCTTATAAGTTGATGTACTGTTACTCTCATTTACTGTAAAATGTGATAGAGGAATATCAATTGTACAGTACCCATCTAAATCAAGTGTTATAAAGTTGGATACTTTTACTTTACTGTCATCCTCTGTATTTGAGTTTATATCTTCTGTAATTTCTGTATTATCAACTGCATTGTTTTCATCATTAGTTGTATTATCTACAACTTCTTTCTTATTTAGATTATTCAACTTGTAAGCAAGAGGTGTAAAAGGTGTCATCTGTGAAAACAATAGACACATACATAATAAAAAATTAAGAATTACTTTCATAATAAAAAGCTCCTATTAATCATCTACATTGACTCCATACATTGCACATAAACCTGCCAAATCCTTAGCTACTCCATCCCCTACTGCGTTGAACTTCCAGTCTCCATTGTGTCTGTATAACTCTCCTACTACCATAGAAGTTACATTTGCATAGTAATCAGTTAACTGGAATTTATTTAGTTCTTGACCTGTTGTTCCATCTACAACCCTAACGTATGCATTGGCTACCATACTGAAATTAAGATTTCTTTCAAGTGCCTCATTTATTGTTACAACGAATGTAATCTTTTGAATATTAGGATTTACACTATTTAAGTTTATAGATATTGTTTCATCGTCTCCAATACCATCTCCCTGTGAGTCACCAGAGTGCTGAATGCTTCCATCTGGACTAGTTGTTTGTCCATAGAATACAAACCAATCATCCCCAAGTACTCTACCATCTGCTCCAAGCATAAATGCACTTGCATCTAAATCACAGGCCTGATTTACTAAATCCCAGCCAAGACATACTTTAATATTAGATAACTGTCCTCCATTAACACCTGCAAGTGCTACCTTCTGACCTTTCTTCAGATGTACTCCATTTCCCTGTGGTCTTTGTCTCTGAACCTGAGGTTGTGCCTGCATTTGAGGCTGATTGTTGTAATTTTGTTGAGGTTGTGCCTGCATTTGAGGCTGATTGTTGTAATTTTGTTGAGGTTGTGCCT